>ERZ779852.1850-NODE-1850-length-18825-cov-6.385988_pt1 | contig 18825 bp, 16 predicted proteins | sample MGYA00511559_ERZ779852 | MGnify/ENA primary metagenome ERZ779852 (study PRJEB29588, sample SAMEA2157977) | human gut metagenome | biome: human gut; feature: human-associated habitat; material: faeces | place: Denmark | collected 2008/2010 ...
CGTCCGCCCCGCCGATGACGGCAATGGCAGCGGAGCCATCTGCCACGGCGGCATGGCTCCCGGCAAAGCTGTTTGCCATGTAGAGGGTAGTATCCGGACCCAGCCAGCCCGCCACGGCGCCCAGCAGACCCTGCATGGCGGTGTCCACCAGCGCTGCGCCCTGCGCGGCTAGCAGGTTGCCGCCCACGATCATGATAGCGGCATCCAGCACCATGGTGCCCAGACGGCAGGTGACAAAGGTGCCGAACTCCTTGGCCATGGCTTTGCCAGTGGTCTTGCTGCGGAACACGAACGCCCGGTTGGTGCAGTAGGCGAACAGGATGCACAAAGCGTTATCCAGCACATTGCCCCAGCTGTTGGCGGCGGTGTAGCCGAACAGGCGGCTGAACAGCGCATACAGCACAATATTCAGCAGGGTGGTCAGCACGCCGAAGATCAGATAACTGAGCACTTCCCAGTGCTTTTTGAAAAACTTTATCATGGCTTTGTTAACAAAAACAGCCCCGCCGCCGTTTTCCCGGCAACGGGGCTGCAGATCGCATTGTGTCAGAAGCTATGCTTTTGCACGAAGGGCTGATTACTCAGCGTCGTTATTCAGCAGAGCCTTCATGGACAGGCTGATGCGCTTCTTGTCGAAGTCAACATCCAGCAGCTTCACATCGACCATATCGCCGACCTTCAGTGCGTCAGAGACCTTCTCAACGCGGTCATTGCTGATCTCGCTGATGTGGACCAGACCGTCAACACCCGGCAGGATGCGGACGAATGCACCGAACTTGGTCAGGGACACGACCGGAGCATGGAAGGTGCTGCCGATGGGGTAGTTGTTCTTCAGCTGCTCCCAGGGGTTGTCCTCGGACTTCTTGTAGCCCAGAGAGACCTTGTGGTTCTCGGTGTCGATGTCCTTGACATACACTTCGATGGTGTCGCCAACAGAGACGACCTCGGAGGGGTGCTTGATGCGGTTCCAGCTCAGCTCGCTGATGTGGCACAGGCCGTCAACACCACCGATGTCAACGAATGCACCATAAGAGGTCAGGCTCTTGACAACGCCGGTGTAGGTCTTGCCCACCTCAACGTTTGCCCAGAACTCCTCGCGCTTTGCCTTGTTCTGCTCAGCGGTCACCTTGTTGATGCTGCCCACGATCTTGCGGCCGGAGCACTCGGTGACGACCAGCTGAACGTGCTGGCCGACCAGAGCAGTGTAGTCCTCGTCGCGGCGCATAGTGGCCTGAGAACGGGGAACGAACACCTTGACACCCTTGACGTTAACGACAACGCCGCCCTTATTGAACTCGGTAACATCGCCCTCGACGACTTCACCGGATTCTGCTGCCTTGGCGATCTCTTCCATGCCCTTGCGAGATGCGAGCTTCTTGCGGGAGAGCTGGATGACGCCATCCTGATCCATAACCTTCTCGACGATGAGGTCCAGCTCATCGCCAACCTTCACCAGGTCTTCGACCTTGGCGGAGGAATCATCGGTCAGCTCGCTCAGCTTGACAAAGCCGGTCTGCTTGGCTCCGATATCCACCTGGATCTCGTTGGCAGAGATGCTGGTCACGATTCCTTTCACAATACTGCCTGCATGAACACGCTTTTCCTCGGATGCGTTCAGCATCTCCTCAAAGCTCATGCTGTCATTGATTTCTGCGCTCATACTGTTAAGTACCTCCTCAATAATAGACGATGGCGTTGAAGCCCCGGCTGTCACGCCCGCCACTTTAACATCTGCAAACCATTCCGGCCGAAGTTCGCTCGCTGTTTCGACCGTTACGGCACGCGTGTGTTTTGCGGCGACCTGTACCAGCTTTTGGGTATTGGAAGAATGATGACCGCCAATGACAACAATGATGTCGCATTGTTGGCTGAGGTCTTCCGCTTCCTGTTGCCTCGCCCACGTCGCATTACATATTGTATCAAAAATTCGGGCGTTTGTATAGGCTTTTTTGAGAAACTCCGAACTTTCTTTCCATTTTGTAACCTGAAATGTGGTCTGTGCAACTGCAAAAAGGGGTTTTTGGGGGTCAGAAGGGCCTTTCCACGCCTTTAACTCGGCAAGATCCGCAAAAACGAACACCTCGCCCCGGGTGTGCCCCACAATGCCCTGCACCTCCGGGTGGGTCTTATCACCCGCCACCAGCAGCACCGCACCCTCTTTTTCGGCCTCGGCGGCAATGCGCTGGATCTTCTGCACAAAGGGGCAGGTGGCGTCATGGTACGGGATGCCGCGCGCGGCCAGTTCATCGTAAACGCTGCGGGGCACCCCGTGGCTGCGGATGACCACCTCGCACCCGGCAGGCACATCCTGCACGGTGTCCACTACCTGTGCACCCTTGCGCCGCATATCCTCCACCGCCTGCGGGTTGTGGATCAGCGGGCCCAGCGTTGCCACCTTATGCCCCTCGGCCAGCAGGCCGTAGGTCAGTTCCACGGCACGGTTCACGCCAAAGCAGAACCCCGCCGTTTTCGCCAAACGGATCTCCATCTCTTACGCCCCCATCTTTTCCCATGCTTCCAGCAGTGCCTGCTTGTTGGCACGGAGCTTTTTGGTGTCCCGGCGGCCCTCCATGGTAAACTGTGCTGCGGGCATCGGCTCGCCGTAGATCACCCGCACCTTGCAGAACAGGTGCATCCTTCCGTCCGGGGTGTCGTACAGGATGCGGCAGGGCACAACGTCCACCCCTGCCTCGGCGGCAATGACGAACAGACCGCTCTTGGGGGGCAGGAGCTTGCCCTCCTTTTCGCGGGTGCCCTCCGGGAAGATAAGCAGCGTTTTGCCCTGTTTGCAGGCTTCCACCGTCTGGGAAATGACCGCCATCTCGTCCTTGGTGCCGCGGACGCACACACCGCCGCAGCAGCGGAAGAACCACGTCAGGAAGGCGTTGATCTCGAACAGCTCCTTTTTGGCGAACACCACCATCCGCCTGCCCCACCGGGTGACAACGATGAACACCGGGTCGATGGCAGACACATGGGTGGGCGCAAGAATGTAGCCCTTTGTCTGCACCTTTTTCAGGTTTTCACGCCCCTCCACCCGGATGCGGAAACCGATGTGCCACACAAGCCATGCAAGGGGCACCAGAATATAATATAGTACCATTTTCTATTCCTGTCCTGTTTGTTTTATCCGCCGATCTTTTTGGCAATAATCTGCTTCATGGCGTCAAGGCTCTGCTCAAAATCCAGTTCCGAGGTATCCAGAAGCACGGCGTCCTCTGCCTGCTTCAGCGGAGCGGCGGCGCGGTGGGTGTCCTGATAGTCCCGCTGCTTCACATCTGCCAGCACTTCCTCGTAGGGGGTGTCGATGCCCTTGGCCTGATACTCCTTCCAGCGGCGGGTAGCGCGTGCCTCCGGGCTGGCGGTCAGGAAGATCTTTACCGTAGCGTCCGGCAGCACCACCGTGCCGATATCCCGGCCGTCCATCAGCACATCCTGCTTTTTTGCCATGCTGCGCTGCAAGTCCAGCAGAAATGCCCGCACCGCGGGGTTTGCGCCCACGGCAGAGGCTGCCATGCCCGCGGCTTCGGTGCGGATGGCGGCACTCACATCCTCGTCCTTCAAGTAGATGTGCTGCTCGCCCGCAATGGACGCCAGCCGCAGCTCGATCTGGGGCAGCAGGGCATCCACCGCCGCATTGTCCTTGGGGTCCTTGCCCGCGCGCAGGGCGTACAGGCCGATGGCGCGGTACATTGCACCGGTGTCCACATAGATATAGCCCAGCTCTGCCGCCAGACGGCGTGCCAGAGTGGATTTGCCTGCACCCGCAGGCCCATCAATTGCAACAGATACCATGATATGTTCTCCTTATTATATATAGTACACAGCAAAACGGACTGCGCTGTTTTTTACAGGTTATTCGCAAAGCTTTGTGCGGTGCAGAAAGCGATCTGCAGATTGTAGCCGCCGGTGTAGGCGTCCACGTCCAGCACCTCGCCCGCGAAGTACAGCCCCAGTGCCTTTTTGCTCTGCATGGTCTTGGGGTCTACCTCCCGCACCGATACGCCGCCGCTGGTGATCACTGCGTGGGCAAGGTCGCCCCGGGCGTCAATGGACACCTGCCAGTGCTTGACCAGCTGCACCAGCTCCCGCTTCTGCTCCCGGGTGATCTGGTTTGCCTTGGTGGCGGGGTCAATGCCCCAGCGCGCCACCATGACCGGCTGCATACTGGAAGGCAGCAGCTTGACCAGCGCACCCTGCGCCGCGTGGTTTGCCAGCAGCGCAAAGTCCCGGGTGATGCGGTCGTACAGCTGCTCCTCGCTCAGGGCGGGCTTCAGATCGATCTCCGCGATGTACCTGTGCTTTTTCATATCCCCCAGATGACTGGACGCGCTCAGGGTCAGCGGCCCGCTGATGCCAAAGTGGGTGAACAGCATCTCGCCCTGCTCGTCAAAGATGGCCTTGCCGTCCTCCAGCAGGGTCAGGGTGACGTTTTTCAGCGCCAGACCCATCATCTTTTTGCAGTCCGGGTCCCGGCTGACAAGGCTGACCAGACTGGGCACCGGCTCCACAAGGGTGTGTCCCGCCTGCTGCGCCAGCTTGTAGCCGTCGCCGGTAGAGCCGGTGGTGGGGTAGCTCACGCCGCCGGTGGCCACCAGCACCGCATCCGCCCGGTACTCCCTGCCGGAGGTGCCCCGCACGCCCACGCAGCGCAGCGCCGGGCCCGCCTTTTTCTTTTTGGGGTGACGCGGGTTTTCCGCTGCCGCCGGGGCAGGCTCTGCCTCCGGCACGATGTCCTCCAGCAGCAGCTTTTTTGCGCCGTCGTAGACGATGTCGGCGTCCTGCGCATAGCGCAGCAGCGCCTGCCGGATCTCCTCCGCCTTATCCGATACCGGGAACACCCGGCGGCCGCGCTCCACTTTCAGCTCCACGCCAAGGCCTTCGAACAGCTCCATGGTCTTTGCCGGGGGGAACGCCCCCAGCGAGGAGTACAAAAAGCGCGGGTTCGTGCGCACATGGCGCAAAAACTCCTCTGCCGGGCAGTCGTTGGTCACGTTGCAGCGCCCCTTGCCGGTGACAAGGATCTTCTGCCCGGGCTTCTCGGTATGCTCCAGCACCGTTACCTGATGTCCCTGCCGCACGGCAGCACCCGCCGCCATCAGTCCGGCTGCCCCGGCTCCCACGATCAAAACCCTTGCCATCTGTCATCCTCCCAAAATCGCCTTTTAACTCTATTGTATCATACCAGAAACCCCACGCAAAAGCAATGCAGCGCCGCAGGAAATGAATGGATTTTCGGTTCTCCCCCTCTTGACAAAGCCGCCGGGCTGCTGTATTCTTTTTACAGACCGTTAGTTTGTAAAAAGGAGCATCCGCCATGCCGCGCAACAAATACCCGGAACAGACCGTTGAAAAAATCCTGGACGCCGCCGCCCTGCTCTTCATCCAGAAGGGCTACCAGAATACCACCCTGCAGGACATCATTGATGCCACAAAGCTTTCCAAAGGGGCGGTGTACCATCACTTCCGCTCCAAGGAGGAGATCGCGCAGCGCGTTGGTGACCGTTTGGGTGACCAGATGTGGGAGCCGCTGCGCCATATCCGGGACGACCCGGCCCTGACCGGGCTGCAGAAGCTGCAGGCGGTGTTTGCAGCATCCTTTGCCGGGCAGCGGCAGCAGCAGATCGCGCAGACTTTGCCGCACCTGTGCAGCAACCCGCAGTTCCTTGCCATGGAGCTGACCAACATTGAAGCGCATCTGGCCCCGGAGTGCATTGCACCCATGATCCGGCAGGGCATGGCGGACGGCTCCATCCACACCGCCGATGCCAATGCGCTGGCCGAAGCGCTGTTCGTGCTGGCAGACATCTGGCTTTCCCCTCAGACGCGCCCCACCACACCGGCCCAGCAGCGGGCGCGGAACGTCGTGTTTCAGCAAATGACCCATGCACTTGGGCTGGACCTTTTGACGGATGCACAGGCCGAACAGCTGGTGCAGCTGTGCACACCGGTCAAAGACTGAATTTCCCGGGCGGAACGCTCCGCCCTTTTTTGTATGTAAATACAGACCAACAGTCTGTAAATAAAAAAGCAGGAGGTTTCCATGAACACTTTTATCCTTATCGTCCTTGGACAGATCGTCTCCCTGTTCGGCAATGCCGCCCTGCGGTTTGCGCTGCCGCTGTATCTGCTGCGGCAGACTGGTTCTGCCGCGCTGTACGGCGGCATCACCGCTCTGGCCATGCTGCCCGCCCTTGCTGGAATGCTGACCGGCGGCGCACTGGCAGACCGCTGCCGTAAAGCCCGCCTGATGGCACTGCTGGATCTGGTGACCGCCGGTATTGCGACTGCAGCCGCTGCCGGACTGCCGCATCTGCCCCTGCTTCCGCTGGTCCTGACAGTGCTGGGCAGTCTGTACGCCATTCAGGGGCTTTACCAGCCCGTGGTACGCGCCTGCCTGCCTCTGCTACTGAACGGCACCCAGCTGCTGCGCGGCAACGCAGTCATCCAACTGGTGGATACCGTGGACGAGCTTCTCGGTCCCCTGCTGGGTGCTGTTCTGTTGGAGCACCTCGGCATCCGGGGTCTGCTGGTGCTCTGCGGCTGCTGCTTTGCACTTTCTGCCGGGATGGAGCTCTGTCTGCGCATCCCACAGGATGTCCCATATGACACAAAGCTCTCCGTCCGTTCTCTGTGGGCCGACCTGCGGGAAAGTGCGCAGTTCCTCACCGGGCAGGCTGCGGTGCTGCGGTTAGCTGCCGCCATGGCGGCTGTAAACCTGCTGGAAGTCCCCGCCCTCACCGTAGGTGTTCCGGTGCTGGTGGTACAGACCCTGCAGAAAAGTGATGCCTCCCTCGGCCTTGTGCAGGCGGTGCTGAGCGCAGGCGGCATTCTGGGCGGCGTGCTGGCCGGAACCGTCTTTGTCCGTCATCCCATCCGCAGCGGCACACCTCTTTTGCTGGCGCTCAGCGGCGTGTGCGCCGCGCTGGGTCTTGCCCTCCGGGTGTCAGTGCTGCAGTTCGGCAGCATTCTGGTGCTGGGGGCCGTGTTTATGGCCGTGGCAGCGCTGTTCAATGTATGGTTCTTTGCGCAGCTGCAAGTGCTGGTGCCGCAGGCACAGCTGGGCAAAACTACCGCCTGTTGCATCGTGCTGGCCTGCCTGACCCAGCCCATCGGGCAGGCAGCCTATGGCAGTGCCTTCCAGCACTGGGCTGCGCACCCGGCAGATGTACTGCTGGCCGCCGGGGTGCTTTCGGCGCTGGTTCTCTGGCTGCTGCAAACGCGCCGTACCGTCTGACACAGCAAAAAAGGAGCCGCTGTTGCAGCCCCTTTTATGGTTTGCTTACTCCGACAGCTTTGCCGGGTCGAGGTAGCTTTCGCCCTGCTTTACCTCCACATGGATGTGGCTTTCTTCGGCGCATTCGCAGCCGACAGTGCCCACCGTGCCCAGCTTCTGCCCGGCGGTCACGGTCTCCCCGGCCTTTACGGCAGGGTCTGCCACGCCGCACAGTCGCCAGCAGCGGCCAGCGGCATCTTCCAGCACCACCACGGTGCCCCAGTTGCCCTCTGCTCCGGCAGAGACCACCTTGCCCGCCACGGGTGCCGCCACCGCAGCACCCTGCGTGCAGGCATAGTCCACGCCGTTGTGGGTGCGCCAGTCTCCAAGGGTCTTGTTATACACCAGCTCATCGCCGCTGAAGGCGTTGAGCATGCGCCCCGGCATAGAGGGCGCGGCGGCAGGCTGTGCCGAACTGCTGGCAGGCGAGGATGCGCCTTGCAGTGCCGAGGGTTCGCGCAGCGAACCAGAGCCAGACTGCGCACCAGAGGATGCCCCAGAGGGCGTCTGCTGCGGCACATCTGCCTTGCTGTTTGCAACGTCGGTCACGGGCTGCTGCCATGTGGTGTCCTCCTGTGCGTCCCAGTCCGGTTCTGTTTCCGGGGTGGTCTGTTGGGTGGTGCCGGGGGCGTTTAGTCCATCCAGACTTTTTTGCAGTTCTGCCCGCAGGGCGCGCACCGCCCACACCCCTGCCGCAGCCGCAGCCAGCAGGCTTGCGGTCAGCAGCAGAGCAAAGCCCTTGCCGTGCAGAAATTTTTTGATCTGCTCCATGCTTGTTACTCCCATCTGTCCGTTTTGTGTACGGGAACTTTTCTGGACTTAGTGTGGGACAGCGGCGGGCGGTTTATGCAAGGGGGCAAAAAAGACACGCAAAAAGGCTGAGCAGCCGCTTTTTTGCAGCTGCTCAGCCCTGCTGTATCCCGTTTTTGGTTACTTGCGTGCGATCATTTCGGTATAGGCCAGCACCAGCGGGCCTACGCCCTTGGCGTCATTGCAGACCACCGGCTCGCTGAAGTAGTAGGCCAGAGAGCCGTCACGGTGATCCTTGCCGCCCAAACCCGCCACAAGGCAGATGCCGTCCAGCTGCAAGCTGCCGTCCGGGTTCTTGGACAGATACCGGTCGCAGGTGCCGTAGAAAGCCTTCTCCGCCCATGCAGCCATGCGTTTGGGCAGATAGCCCAGACGCACGCCCTTGAGCACGGCATAGGCGAACAGGGCGGTGCCGCTGGTTTCCAGATAGTTGCCCTCGGCCTCCGGGTGGTCGATGACCTGCCAGAACATCCCGGTCTGCTCGTCCTGGAACTTGTGCATGTCCTCCACAGCCTGTTTGAGCATGGCCATAATGCCGCGGTACTCGTTGTACAGCTGCTCGTCCATGCGCTCCAGCACATCCACCATCGCCACAAGGAACCAGCCCATGGCGCGCAGCCAGAAGTTGGGGCTGCAACCGGTCTCAGGGTCTGCCCAGTACATCTGGCGGCTCTCGTCGTAGCCGTGGTAGTACAGGCCGGTCTTTTCGTCCCGCATATGCTTTTTGATGTTCATGAACTGCTTGTAGCTGTCGATGCAGCCCTGCATCTTGTTGAAGCGGGTCTCGTACTCCATGTAGAAGGGCTGTGCCATATAGGTGCCGTCCAGCCACACCTGCCACGGATAGATGTCCTTGTGCCAGAAGTTGCCCTCCTTGGTGCGGGGCTGGGTGAGCAGCTGGCTGCGGATGGTGTCGATGGCCTTGCGGTACTTCTCGTCCCCGTAGATATCATACAGAATGAACAGGTTCTTGCCCTGATTCACGTTGTCCAGATTGTACTCCTTGGGGTCGTAGGTCTTGATAGCGCCGTCCGGCTGCACAAAGTAGTCGATAAACTCCTTGGAAAACTCCAGATACTTCTCGTCGCCAGTGGTCTTGTACAGGCTCAGGCAGGCGGTGATCATGCAGCCGTCGATGTAGTTCCACTTGTTGGGCTTGCCGCTGCGCACCTTCTCGATGTTCCACATCGGTGCCTCGGCGCTGGAATTGGCGATCAGGTAGTCCACATAGTCGCCCAGCATGGACAGGATCTCTTCATGGGTCATGGGTCAGTCCTCCTCAAAATGTCCTACGTTGGCAAAGTGCAGCCGCTCGCCCTCGTAGCCCTCGATCTTCACATTGTGCAGGTCGATCTCCTTGACGTTCTCAGCATAGATGGCCAGCTTTTTCACCAGCGGACGGTTGTCGGCCATGGCCGCCTGTCCCTCCTTGGCGTTGGGGTCAAAGGTGATGCTCACATCCCGCATGGTTACCCGCTCGATGGGCTGCTCCGGCAGGCCGTCGAAGTAGCAGCCTGCAAACTGGGCATCGGTGGCCACGATGTTCTCCATGGTCAGGCTGCCCAGCTTGGGGGTGTACTCGTCCACCGGCATCGGCTCGCGGCACTGTACATAGGGGCCGTGGCCGTCCGGGTCGCAGAAGTAGAACATATTGATGACAAAGGGTGCCTTGACGCCCCGCATCTCCACGTTGCGGAACACCAGCCCGTCGATGACGGCAGTGTTGCCGCGGCCGCGGCGGGTCTTGACGCGCAGACCGCGGTCGGTGTGGTCCATCAGGCACTGGGTCACCACCATGTCCTTGACGCCGCCGCTCATCTCGCTGCCGATGACGATGCCGCCGTGGCCCTTGTCCAGCAGGCAGTTGCGGATGACGGTATGCTCACAGCTGCGCTTCAGCTTCATGCCCAGAAAGACCTTGCTGGCCTTCATGGCGATGCAGTCATCACCCACATGGATGTTCATTCCGATGATGCGGATATACTCGCAGCTCTCGGGGTCGATGCCGTCCGTGTTGGGGGCGTTGTAGGGGTTGTTGATGTTGAAGTTGAGCAGGTCGAGGTGCTTGACAAAGATGGGGTGGATGGTCCACGAATAGCTGTTCTGCACCGTGATACCATGCAGGCAGACGTTCTCGCTGTCCACCGCAGCCACGGCCCGGGGACGCCATGCGATGCGCTTGACCTTGGGGTTCACCCACCAGTCGCCGTTTTCGGCATCGCAGTCCAGCGTGCCCTCGCCGGTCACCACCACGTCATGCACCTGCGTGATGTTCAACAGGCCCGCAAAGCTGTCCAGCGGGTTGCCCTCCCAGCCGGTCAGGTAGTACTCGTCCACTTCGTTCTCGCTGGGCAGCACGCCGGGCAGGATGGGGTAATGGGTGCGGTCGTTGTCGCCCAGCAGCACCGCGCCCTTTTCCAGATACAGGGTGGTGTTGCTCTTCATGAACAGGCTGGCGGTGCGGTAACGACCGGCGGGCACATACACTGTGCCGCCCTTGGGGCAGGTGGACAATGCTGCCTGCAGCCGCACGGTGTTGTCAGTCTCGCCATCGGCCACCAGACCATAGCGGGCAGCATCCACAAAGAAGGTCTCAGCCTCGGTGGTGAAATCCAGCTTCAGGGTCTCGCCCTCGGCCTGCACCTCCACCGTATAGGCGGTGCCGGGCAGCAGGGAGAACAGGGAGAACACGTTGGTGTTGCAGGCTTCGTATACCGTCTTGCCGTTCAGGGCAACGGTAAAGGGGTGTGCCGGACGGTAGCACAGCTCGTTTTCCAGCTCAAAAACGGCGCTGCGGGTCATGGAACGGATCAGGGTCAGATTCATGCGAAATAACCTCCTGTGAGTTTGTCTTGCCCCCACGGGGCAGACGTGGTATCATGAGGAAAAGCGCTCTCCCGGCTACCGGGAGGGCTGTTTCCGGAAAGGATGCGCAAGATGAAAGCGGAACGGGAAAAGATCCATGCAAAGGTAAAAGCGGACACCGTGCGGCTGAACGGCAGCAAGCTGGAGCTGACGGCAGACGAGGAGACGTGCACCTTTCTGCTGGTAAGCGAGGGCAGCTGCACCCTGCAAATGGGGGAAAACAGCCTGCTGGTAAACCCCGGCAGCGCGCTGCTGCTGGGCGCGGGGGACGCAGTGCTCTCTGCCGCCGGTGCAGCCGTACCGGAACTGGTGGGCTGTCGGTTCCCGCTCAGCGCCCTGCACGAGCTGCGCAGCGCCACCCAGCGGGATTTTGCCCGGCTGTTTTTGCCCGGCGAGGTAACGGTGCTGTACGGCCCGGTGCCGTGGGTTCGCCGCCTGCGCACCCTGCTGGAGATGATGCGCGCTGCCATGCCGGAGCAGGACTACCCCGGCGGGCTGTACCTGCTGCTCATCCTGCACTATGTCGAGCAGGAGTGCCTTGCCGAGAGCAGCGCCGCAGCGCGCCCCCGCAACGAGACCATTGAGCAGGTGTGTGCCTACCTTGCCGCCAACTACCGGCAAAAGTTCTCCCTTACCGAGGTGGCGGCGCGGTTCTACCTCTCCCCCTACTATCTCAGCCGCCTGTTCCGGCGGGTGACCGGGCAGTCCATCGTGGACTATCTGAACAACCGCCGCATCGAGGCTGCGCAGAAGCTGCTGGAGACCACCGAGCTGTCCATCAGCGCTATTGCCGAGCAGACCGGTTTTGCCAGCGCAGCCCACTTCCGCCGCGTGTTCCGCGAGGTGATGGATATCAGTCCTTTGCAGTACCGCAAGAAGCAGACGAAATGATGTATCAACCAAAACACCCCCTGTGCCATCCGTTGGGAGCAGCACAGGGGGTGTTGGTCTTGGTCAGATGTTCTTATGGCGCATTAGCCCTTGACGGCACCTGCGGAGATACCTTCAACGAACTGATCCTGTGCACAGAAGAATACGATCAGCTGCGGCAGGATGGAGATGAGGGACAGCGCAAGGATCTTGTTCCATGCAAAGCCGGTATCACCGTCCATAGACAGCTTGACGAACAGGGACATGGGGTATTTGCCGGGGGTGCTGACGTAAAGCAGCGGGCCCATAAAGTCGTTGCAGCTCCACATGAACTGGAACAGTGCGCAGGACACCAGAGCGGGTCCCAGCATGGGCACGATGACCTTGTACAGAGTCTGGAAAGAGGAGCAGCCGTCAATGGCGGCAGCCTCGTCCAGATCACGCGGGACGTTGCGCATGAACTGCACCAGCTGATACACGAAGTAGGTCTCGGTAGCAAATGCGCAGTGCACCCAGATGGCCAGATAGAAGGGGCTGTCCACCCAGCCGAACTTGTTGTACAGCAGGTACTGGGGCACGTTCAGCACGACCTGCGGCAGGAACAGGGTGGCCAGCATGATGTTGAACAGCAGCTTGCGGCCGGGGAAGTCGAAACGGCCAAAGCCGTAAGCGGCAATACAGGCAGACACCACAGTGCAGATCACCTTGGGGATGACATAGCTGTAAGTGTTGAGCATGGCCTGCAGGATGTTGATGGAGCCGCCGAAGTTGTTCAGGGCGTTGCGGTAGCCATCTAGCGTAGGCTTTTTGATCCACAGGCTGATGCCTGCAAAGATCTCGCTGTTATCCTTGAAGGTAGCGCTGATCATCCACAGCAGAGGATAGATCATGATGATACCAACTAGGATCAGCACGAAGTACTTAAAGAAGGTCGCGATCTTATTCGATGCTTTCATTCCCATATTGGTCACCTTACCTTTCATCCGAGTAGTAGACCCACTTCTTCTGGCTGGTGAACGCAATGATCGTCAGGATGCAGACGATGATGAACATGATCCATGCCAGAGCAGAAGCCATGCCCATGTCGTAGGACTTGAATGCGTAGTTGTAAACCAGCAGGGAGATCAGGGTAGTGGAACCACGGGGACCACCGTTGGTGATGATGTAGGGGCCGTTGAACTCCTGGAAAGCCTGGCAGATCTGAGTGACCAGGTTGTAGAAGATGATGGGGGTGATCATCGGAACGGTGATGGAGAAGAACTGACGCCACTTGCCGGCGCCGTCGATGGTAGCAGCCTCGTACAGGTCTGCGGGCACGCCCTTCAGTGCAGCAAGGAACAGCACCATGGCGGAACCGAACTGCCATATACGCAAAAAGCAGATGATCCACAGCGCGTAGTTGGGGTCAGACAGCCACTCGGGGCCCTGCACCGCACCAAAGGTGACAGCGCGCACCACGGTGTTCAGCAGACCGTCCACGCTGAACACAGCCTTCCACAGCACGGCGATAGCCACAGAGCCGCCCAGAATGGAGGGGATGTAGTACACAGTGCGGAACAGGTTGACGCAGGCGATCTTGAAGTTCAGGATATAGGCAATGAACAGCGCGAAGATCAGCTTCAGGGGCACGGTGATAAAGGCGTACTTGAAGGTGATGATCAGCGCCTTGGTGATCTTTCTGGTGTGGAATGCGGTAATGTAGTTGGCCAGACCAACAAAACTGGTGCCGTCCTTGAAGAAGTTCATATCGGTGAAGCTGTAATACAGCGACTGACCGAAGGGAAACGCCTTAAAGACGAGAAAGCCGATGATCCAGGGAATCAGATAAAACAGACCCTGATACTTATCGACCCATTTCTGGAACGGAGTTCGTGCGCCGGCGGGCGCATTACTTTTTTTCATCCGAAATCCTCCTTTTACAGGATTTGAAGCAGACAGTGCAGCAGGTCACAGACCGGTAACAATTCTTTCAAGGTTTGATAACCATTCTCCGATAAAACAAGGGCACCTGTCGTACGGGCGGCAGATGCCCTTATTTATTTCAGATACTGAATATCCGGTTCTGACCGCTGTCAGAGAGAGGTAAGCTTAGCCGATGGTGTAGCCGACAGACTCCATGCCGTCCAGCAGAGTCTCGACAGCCTCTTCAGGGGTCTGATCGCCGTAGTCGATGTTATCGAACACTTCCTGATAGATGCCGGTGCCGGAAGCCTTCAGGTCGTTGTTCTCGAACAGGGGATCCAGCTTGTTGGTGGTGAAAGCCATGACCTTGGCATTTGCCTCAGCAACCAGGTCCTTGACAGCGCCGGCGTCCTGAGCGAACTTCAGGCCAGCCTTGGAAGCGGGGATGCCGCACTCAGAACCCATGATGGAAGCGCCCTTTTCCTCGTTCAGCAGGAAGTTGATCAGGGTAGCAGCCTCGGCAACGTTCTTGCAGGTCTTGGTGATAGCCAGACCCATGGACACCTTGGAGAAGCCGCCGTTGTTATCGCCGAACTTGATCTCCTCGCCGACGGTGAAGCCGTCCTTGTTGCTGTCGTCCAGAGCGGAAGAGTACTTGCTTGCAGCGGAATCCCACTCGAAGATGCCTGCGATCTTACCGGTGATCCACTCGTTGGACTGGTGGGTAGCGGTATCGGAGTTTGCAGAGTAGTAGGTCTTCAGGTTCATCATGACGTGGTTGTCCACCAGGCTCTTGATGAAGGCCAGACCCTCAGCGATCTCGTCCTCGGTGTAGTTCAGGGTGGAGGTAACGGGATCTGCCCAGTCCTTGCCGTACTTGGACTCGAGGTAGAACACCATCAGGATCATACGGTCGTATGCGCCCAGGTGCATGGGGTAGTAATCGTCGCCCAGCTTCTCCTGGAAAGCCTTACCGGCAGCCATCAGATCGTCCAGAGACTTGGGGACCTCGGTGATGCCAGCCTTATTAAAGGTGGTCATGTTCCAGTAGAAGATACGGCCGGTCATGGAGACGGGCACGCACTGCTGGCTGTTGGCCACATAGCAAGCGTCCATAGCAGCGGAATCCCACTGGGTCAGGTCGATGAACTTGGAGGTGGTGTTCAGATCCACGAACTTGCTGCCGTCGGCAGAGTAGTTGTACAGCCAGTTCCAGTTCACCTGGCAGACATCCTGAGCGTTGCCTGCGATGAAGGCAGCAGCCATCTTCTCTTCCCAGCCGGACCATGCGGCGAAGGTGGGCTCCACGGTGATGTTGGAGTGCTCAGCCTGGAAAGCCTCCAGAGCGCTCTGGTAAGCAGCGTGACGGCTGTCGCCGCCCCACCAGCTGATGCTCAGGTTGACGGGGCCGTCAGACAGGGCCAGGCTCTCGTCTGCGGAAGCAGCGGGGGCCTGAGAAGCAGCGGAAGAAGCGGTGGAAGAAGCAGCGGGCTTGCTGCCGCAGGCAGCCAGCAGACCTGCAGCACCGACAGCGCCGGTAGCCATCAGGAAGTTACGACGAGAAATTGCCTTGCTCATTTTTGTTCTCCTCCTAATAGAAAACATCTTCATGTAGGGGGCCTGCACATGCCCCCTTGTATACAATTATGATAACAAAAGCCACTGAAAAAAGAAAGATGCAAATTACAGTGATACGGGATAAAAACGTACAAATATTGCCCTTGTTTTCGCGTGCAATTCGACGTCCTTGCCGAAATGAATAAACTTGCGCTGAAAAACTGTGCAACTTGTATACTTCAATGACTTGCATAAAAATCTGGGATGCAACAAGGGCAGAACAGGAAAAATCTCAATAATTCCTGTTACATTTACCGTTCCGCCTGTAATTTTTTGTGCTCTGCCGTCCCCCGTCGCTCTCTTCTTCTCCCATTCCCTCTCCCCTCCGTCGAGTAACTGCCCGGTCCGAACTGATATATCAATAGTGCAAAAAACGTGCGAATTCCGCCCGGTTGATATATCAGTTCCTCTCGCAAAATGCAACAAATTGATATATCAGTCTGTATACAGCCTGTTGGAGACTCTGGCGGGGAACCCCTTCCGCAAATCACGCAAAAAAGCCGCTGCACCCGGCGCGGTACAGCGGCTTGTATACAACATAAAAGTATCTCAGTTTTTCCTTGCAGCGTAAAACGCCCGCCGTGCCTTGAAGTAGCACTGGGGGCACATGCTGACATACTGCACATCGTTTTCAAGGTCGATGGCTACCTGCTCGCCCTCAAAGACGAACCGTCCGTTCACCTTGCGGCAGTTGCAGATGGCCTTGCGCCCGCAGGTGCAGATGGTCTTCATCTCCTCGATGGTGTGCGCCAGCTCCAGCAGACGGGTAGAACCCGGGAAGCCCTTGAGGGAAAAATCTGCCCGCAGACCGTAGCAGATCACCGGGATGTTCAGATCTACCGTGATCATGAACAGCTGCTCGGCCTGCTCCGGGGTAAAGAACTGGCTCTCGTCGCACAGCACACAGGCCAGCGGCCCGGAAGCAGCGTTTGCCGCCTGCACAGCTTCGAACACGTCCAGCTCCGGCGGGATCAGCAGGTCTGCCTTGCGGCGCACGCCCAGACGGCTCACCAGTTCTCCGCCGCCCTTAGTATCCACCTGCGGCTTCAAAATGAGCACCTTCATGCCCTGCTCTTCGTAGTTGTGTGCCACCTGCATCAGCGCCGTGCTCTTGCCGCTGTTCATGGCACCGTAGCGGAAATACAATTTTGCCATGCCGTCACTCCTGATTGCGCAGACGGTAGCCCAAGCTCATCAGGCTGTCGCCCAGATGGACGTTTTCCACCACCACATTGGGGTACGACACCGACAGGTCATAGTGGGAGAAGTTCCAGAAGCCCTCGATGCCCAGATCCACCAGCCGTCCGCTGACCTGCTGTGCACCATCACGGGGTACACAGAGCACCGCCACCTTGGGCTTGTTTTCCTCGCAAAAGGCCTCCAGCTCGTCAATGTGCCGGATGCGGATACCGCTGATCTCCTTGCCTACCTCGTTCTCGGCCACGTCAAAGGCCGCGATCAGCTTGTAGCCGTTGGTGTCGGTGGTGATAAAGCGGCTCACAGCCTTGCCCAGGCGGCCGCAGCCGATCAGAATGGTGGGCAGACGGTCGCCGTTGCCGAACAGCAGACTTTCCAGAATGGAAAGCAGGTTCTCCACCGAGTAGCCGATGCCCTGCCGTCCGTTCACGTCACCGATGCAGTTAAAGTCCTGCCGCACCTGCGAGGCGGTGGTGCCCATCTGAGAGGCCAGCTCCCGGGAGGAGATGCTGGTAATGCCATCGGCCTGCAAGGAGCGCAGATACCGGTAATATTTGGGGAGACGCTTGATCACAGGGATCGATGCTTTCTGGGGGGTGTTCATAGCAAAATTCTCCTTTCTGCCCAACGCGCTGCAGCTTCTGCCGCCATGCAAGGGGCTTCTTTGCGCGCAGAGAGATGTTCCGTTTTATCCTGTTATATTATTTAAAGTATACAGCATGAAAGGCGAATGTCAAATACCTATTTGTAAAAAAGCAAAAAATTCACAAAGTTTTTTGTATTCGCTCTCCTGCATACTTCCCCGGCAGCCGGGGGATACTGACCCCACAAAGACCCTGCTACGGAAGGAGAACGCGCATGGATACGGCAAAAGACACCCCCGCAGAGCAGCACCGGATGGAAAAAGAGGATATTGAGGATCTGGGCACGGTCACCCTGAGCCGGGGCGGTCATGTCATCCACTGCCTGACCGTCATCGGCCAGATCGAAGGGCACACCGAAGCGCCGCAGGGGCAAAAGACCACCAAGTACGAGCACGTCATCCCCCAGCTGGTGGCGGTGCAGGAGGACCCCCGCATCGAGGGGCTGCTGGTGCTGCTGAACACGGTGGGCGGCGATGTGGAGGCCGGCCTTGCGCTGGCAGAACTGATCGCCAGCATCTCCAAGCCCAGCGCCACGCTGGTGCTGGGCGGCGGGCACTCCATCGGCATCCCGCTGGCGGTCAGCGCGCGGCACAGCTTCATCGTCCCCACCGCCACCATGACGGTGCACCCGGTGCGGCACTCCGGGCTGATCTTAGGCGTCCCGCAGACCATGCACTGCTTTGAGCAGATGCAGCAGCGCATCACCGGCTTTGTGGCCGCCCACAGCGGCATGCCGGAAAAGCGCTACACCCAGCTGATGCTCCACACCGGGGAACTGGTCATGGACATGGGCACGGTGCTGGACGGACGCCGTGCCGTAAAGGAAAAGCTCATCGACGAGCTGGGCGGTCTTTCGGACGCGCTGGCGTGGCTGTACGGGGAGATCGAACGGGGGTAAGGCCTTGCGTCTCCCCGCCGGACGATTTGAACTGCGCTCCGCGTTCGCTTTGCGCAGGAACAGCGGAAAAATTATTTTTTATTTCGCGTTTGTCGCGCTTTGCGGAGCGCTCCAAACGCCTTTTCACGAGAGGGGCTGGGTTCGTTCCATTTTCCTCAAGAAAAACAACATTATGGTTTGCCATTTTTGCCCTTGCGTGGTACAATAGTAGAATCAATTATTGTGTCTATGGGAAGTTGGGGAACAGAGTAGAATGGCAACGAAAAAACGAAAATCAACGAAACGGCGTACTGCTGCCCGCCGTAAAAAGGCAGAGCAGCGGCTTCCGGCAGGGCTTGGCACCCTGTTCGGCGGCCTGCTGCTGATGGTGCTGGCCTTTGTGCGGGGCGATTCCGTATGGCGGGTGCTCCATGATGTGCTGTTCGGGCTGTTCGGCTGCGGCAGCTTTGTGCTGGGTGCAGCCGTGTGCTGTCTGGCCGTTTTGTACACCCGGGGCGAGGAGCTGCTGTCCCGCATCCTCAAGCTGGTGCTGGGGCTTATCTTTGTCTGCGGCACGGTCATCGTGTTTTCCGATATCCAGCCGCAGGGGCTGTCGGCGCTGCAAATGCTTTCCGCCTGCTACGCCAACGGCGTCAATGCATGGCTCTCCGGCGGCGCAATGGGCTTTGTGTTGGGCGGCGTGCTGCTTTTGCTGTGCGGACGTCCGGCAGCAAATCTCATCATGGTCGTGCTCTTGCTGTGCGGCA
>ERZ779852.1856-NODE-1856-length-18779-cov-5.585772_pt1 | contig 18779 bp, 18 predicted proteins | sample MGYA00511559_ERZ779852 | MGnify/ENA primary metagenome ERZ779852 (study PRJEB29588, sample SAMEA2157977) | human gut metagenome | biome: human gut; feature: human-associated habitat; material: faeces | place: Denmark | collected 2008/2010 ...
ATCAGATATTGATGTAATCACCCATCCTTCGGGCAACTTCTGATAATGCCCGTTATCACAAGTGATTTCTGCCTTAGGATTTATGCGCTTGAGCAGTTCACTTGCAGGCTCGTCCGTTGGATCTTGGGGCACAAGTTTGCCGTGAATGGCGAGGTCGAGGATTTTGGATTTTGTTTGTTTGATAGTTGATTGTAGATTATTTTCAATCTGTTCTATTTGATCAATTAAAACAAACCACTTTTTGACTTCTATCACAATACGTTGTTGTTCGGCAACTGGTGGAAGAGGAAGGTGAAGCGCGTTAATTTTATCTTGTGTTAAGTGCTTTATTGTTACACCATTGCATATATCATCAATCCAATTGTAGTTTTTATAACACCAAAAAAGATAGAGGTAAAAATCTGCAACAATATTACCAAAGAAACGAACACGATGAAGAGCATTCTGGAAGTATATTGGCTCATTGCTATTCCAAATTGCGGAACGTCCAACATCACCTCCTTCACATATCAATAAATCACCTTTTAATACTTGATAGCGCTCTTTTTCATTATCTTCTAACTTTATTGATTTAACAACAGAAAGATCAAAAGCATTCCATTTCACATTCAATGCACATAAATAAGGATACACTTTACCTGTGTTTTTACTTTTATCAAGAGTCTTTCCTAATGAACTTTCTGCTATCTCATTTAAATTGCACCAGCACCACCCTTCCGGCAGTTCGTACGGATAATGCGGCTTATCAGAAGTAATCGGACTATCGCTGCGGCGAAAGATGATGTTGGTTATCATCTGTATATAAACAACAAAGAATAAATAGTAGTTTCAGTTTCCTCTTTATTGTGTGACTCGCATGAGCATGTGTTCTTTTGTTTTACTTATGGTCCAACCATATGTGAAAGTTATTCATATTATGGCTTCGCAATTCTACTGCTTTTGTATTACGTAGTGTCCAGCCTTCTATTGGTTGTGAGAAGCAGCATCGTTATGTTTGATGGGAAACGAGGTGGTAGCTGGTGTAGACCCCAAAATTGTCCGCCCCGCCCCCGCATTTCATCATTGTCCTGAATTATCCTCTGGTTTATCGGGTGAGCCGTGTCCTGTACAGATATAGAGCGTACTACTGAAAGCCCAAAGTGCATGATTAACAAAAAAAGAGGAGAACTTATCGTTCTCCTCTTCGTGACTCGCATGGGGCTCGAACCCATGACCCCAACATTAAAAGTGTTGTGCTCTACCAGCTGAGCTAGCGAGTCGCTCACAGCTATCATTTCTGAAAGCGAGTGCAAAGTTACTAATATTTATTTTACTGTGCAAATAATTTCCTTACTTTTTTACCCGTTTCGTATTGTGATGGGTAACAGGGAGTTTATGCCTATTCTTGTTCTGGTCATTTGGCTCGCTGTGGGTGGTGGCGGTGGTAGGGCGGTGGGCCTGACCGAAGCTGCCAGTGGCGTGGCATCGCTGGAGGGTGTCATGGCGGTAATGGCGGGGAGCCTATTGCTGCTGAGGCTGATGACTCTCAGCCTGGCTGGCGGGATCACCAACCTTCTCCTTGGTCACATAGCGTTGCCAGTAGGCGATGATGAGGGTGGTGAGGGGCAGGGCGATAATCAGTCCGATGAAGCCCAGCAGCGCACCCCATACCGACAGCGACAGCAGTAGTATGGCTGGGTTGAGGCCCATGGCCTTGCCCATAATCTTGGGCGTCACTATCATGTCGGTAATCAGCTGTACCACAGCAAAGAGCCCCACGGCCAGTCCGAAGATGAGCCAGAAGCTCTGCCCCGTGTCGGCAGCTTTGAGCATGGCAAGGAATGCGGTGGGGATGAGGGCGAAGGTGTGGAGATAGGGCACCAGGTCCATGATGCCGATGAGGATGCCCAAGCCTATAGCCATGGGGAAGTCCATGATAGAGAAACCTATGCAGAACATCACGCCCATACACAGTGCCACGAGACCCTGTCCGCGGATATAGTTGTTGAGTTCGCGCTCCACGTCTTTGGCCAGCACGCTCCAGAAGGGGCGGTTCTTCTTCGGGAATATGCGTATCCAGTTGGTGGTGAGGTATTCGTAGTCGAGCAGGATGAAGAACATATAGAGCAGCGTAATCATCGAGGCGATGATGCTGATGATGACGTTGGCGGTCTGACCCACAAAACTGAACAGCTTGGGCATGGCGCTCTTGACGGCATTGTTGAAGTCGTCGCTGCGGAAGAAGCGCTCCACTTCGGTATGGTTTTCCTCGACCCATGACGAGATATATGCCGTGAGGTCATTGGTGTGGGTGGTCTGTCTCACCCAGCGGGCGAGGATGTCGCCGAGCTTCTGAAACTGCTCAATCATAGGCGGGATGATGAGGTAGACCACTCCGCCGATGACCGCCAGCACCATGACCATGGTGATGACGATGGCGAGCGCACGTACCCTTACGCCCATCTTGTGCTGCACAAACTTGACGATGGGGTAGAGCAGATAGGCGAAGAGCCATGCCACACAGAAGGGCAGCAGCACTCCGCTGAGATAGTTGACCAGACAGAACACACCCAGGGTGAGTGCCACCAGTCCGGCGCGGCGTATAAACAGGTCAAAGGTTATCTCCTTGCTCATATTCTTGTCATTCATCTTGGTTGTCTTGTCCTTCCTCCTTGACGGCTTGCTGATAGCAGGCGCGGCAGAGAGGCTCGTACTCCTGGGCCTCACCCAGCATTACCCGGCGGTCGTTCTTGACCAGTCGGTGACTCACGTAGGCCAGCGCGCCACACTTCACACAGATGGCATGCACCTTGGTCACCTCGTCGGCCACGGCACACAGCGCAGGGATTGGGCCGAAGGGCACTCCCTGGAAGTCCATGTCCAGTCCGGCGATGATGACGCGCACGCCGCGGTTGGCCAGCTGGTTGCACACATCGACCAGGCTCTCGTCGAGGAACTGGGCCTCGTCGATGCCCACCACGTCGATGTCTGACGACAGCAGCAGTATCGATGCCGAGGCGTCGATGGGCGTGCTGGGGATGGCGTTATGGTCATGGCTTACCACGTCTTCGTCTGAGTAGCGGGTGTCTATCGCCGGCTTGAAGATTTCCACCTTCTGCTTGGCAAACTTCGCGCGCTTCATTCTCCTTATCAGTTCTTCGGTCTTGCCCGAGAACATCGAACCGCAAATCACCTCGATTCTTCCGGGACGATGGGTTTCTCTGTATATATTCTCCATCATAATGCTACAAAATTACGAAGAGCTTTTTAGTGGAGCAAGAGAAACGCCGCTTTTTTGTCTCAATCACCACGTTTTAACGTTTTTTCCTTTTTACTAATTATTTTTTTTGACCTAATGGTTATCGATACCGATATTTTTGTGTAAGTTTGCAACCATATATGGGTACATTATATATTATACCGACACCTGTGGGCAATATGGAGGATATGACGCTCCGCGCCATACGCATATTGAAAGAGGCCGATGTAGTGCTTGCCGAAGACACGCGCACATCGGGCAATCTGCTCCGCCACTTCGACATCAAGAATCATCTGCTGGCCCATCACAAGTTCAACGAGCACGGCACCACCGCCGGCATCGTTGAGCGGCTCAAGGCAGGCCAGATCGTGGCATTGGTGAGCGACGCCGGCACTCCCGGCATCAGCGACCCCGGATTCTATCTGGCGCGCGAGGCAGCCAACGCCGGTGTCGAGGTAGTGTGTCTGCCCGGCGCCACAGCCTGCATCCCCGCCATCGTGGCGTCAGGTCTGCCCTGCGACAGGTTCTGTTTCGAAGGATTTCTGCCACAGAAGAAAGGACGGCAGACGATGCTCGAGTCGCTGCGCGAAGAGACACGCACGATGATATTCTACGAGTCGCCCTACCGAGTGCTCAAGACGCTCCAGCAGTTTGCCGAAGTCTTCGGCGAAGACCGCCAGGTGAGCGTGGCGCGCGAGATATCCAAGCTCCACGAGCAGCACATGCGCGGCACTCTGGCCGAGGCCATCGCCCATTTCACCGAGAATTCGCCACGAGGAGAGTTTGTTATAGTAGTGGCTGGTAATAATAAGAAATCTAAAAAGGAAAAACTATGAAGCAATTGAAGTTATTCGCATGCCTGGCACTCCTGTTGCTTGGCGCTTGTACGGGCAAGAAGTCATCGCCTGACCTGGCAAATATGGAACAAAACGACTCGCTGCAGCGCATCATCGCCCAGCGCGACAGTGAAATCAATGACATGATGAGCACGCTCAATGAAATCCAGGAAGGGCTGAGCGCCATCAATCAGGCTGAAAACCGACTGAGCATAGCCCGTGAGGGCGAAGGCGCCAACAAGACGGCGCAGATTAAGGAGAACATCAAGTTTATAGCCAATACCATGGCCCGCAACCGTGAGCTCATGAAGCGCCTGCAGCAGCAGTTGCGCGAGAGCCGCTTCAACGGCGACGAGCTGCGCAAGACCATCAGCAACCTCACCCAGCAGCTCGACGACAAGGCGCAGGAGCTGCAGCGGCTCAAGGCCGAACTCGACGCCAAAGATATACACATCGCCGAGCTCGACGAGAAGATAGACAACCTCAACGACAATGTCGAGAACCTGCAGACCGACGCCCAGCAGAAGGCGCAGACCATCAGCAACCAGGACAAGCAGCTCAACACCGCATGGTTTGTCTTCGGCACCAAGAAGGAACTCAAGGAACAGCATATCATGGAGAATGGCAAGGTGCTGCAGTCTAACTTCAACAAGAACTACTTTGCCAAGATTGACATCCGCATCGACAAGGAAATCAAATTCTACTCCAAGTCGGCACGCATCCTCACCATGCACCCCTCGGGCAGCTACACCCTCACCCCCGATGTCAACAAGCAGTATGTGCTGCGCATCACCAATCCACAGCTCTTCTGGTCTACCAGCAAGTATCTGGTGGTGCTCGTCAAGTAACCCCATACACCCACGCCCAGGCCCTCCCTCATCACGAGTGGAGGGCTTTTTTCGTCTACGAATATTTTCTGCAAGAATTATTGGAATCTTTGGAAATATCCGATTGCGCAGATAAAACATGAGTATTTGCTGTCTAAAAGTATTGACTACATAAAACTACAAAACAATGATTGAAAAGATAATGGAACCCGCTGCCAAATGTGCAGAGGTGGTGTCTAAAGAATGTGTGAAAAAAGGTGCTGAAATTGCTGGTAAGATTATGGCTCTTATGATATCTTACCTCATTACAATATGGCTTACGTCAAGATATAAAGACAACGTCCATAAAGAATTGTTAGACAAGCATGACGAGGAGACTGCCAATAGACTGACCGAACAATTCAACATAGAAGTAGAAAATCTCAAAAAGGAAATAATGGAGTTGAAGAAGGAGCTAAACATAACAAAAGAAGAGGCGGAGTCTCGTTTCAGAGAAGGGGTTATTGGTATTTGCAAGAAATTTGGCATATCGCCTGACAGCGTCCTTAAATAAGGCTGCCTGCAACTGAAGGATATATTGCCCTCCGAGCCCATCGGGGGGCTTTTGGTATACGCTCGGCACGAGCATTGGCTGACGGGCAATGTCGCTTTTCCCTTGAGGATGATAGGGAGAGACTCTATAGTAGAGATGTCATCCTCGGCAGTGTCTCTTTCCCGCGCCAATGTCGTCGGAGATGCCATTGGTGGAGCGTCAGACATCACTGGCAACGCCGGGACCATCATTGTTGGTTCGTATCGGACGATACGCGCATCCGCATCGGACGGTACGTGCATCCGTATCGGACGGCACGTGCTTCCGTATCGGCCGATACGCGTCAGCAACAGTCATCTCCGCGCTGCTGAATGGCGTGAGCATGAGACTCTTTGGTGTCTCGTTGAGTGTGGGCGATATTGCGGTTTGCGTTGTCAGCGTTGTGGTTATCTACGCGTGTGGTTTCGCAAGGGGGCAACCCTTGTCAGAAATCTTCTGCAGGGCCTTTACCTGTTAGTCGTTCTTAGTAGGGTAGTGTCACGGGGTGTTCATCTCGTCGCGCGCCTTCTCACACAGCTTTGCGAAAAGGAGGAACTGGTAGGCGTCGTCTCCCATATTCTTGCAGCAGGATGGCTTGTGCGTTTTGAGTTCGTCAGCGGAGTAGGTGTAGACATAGTCCTCTATCTCGCGGTTGGAAATGGTCGTACGGGTCTGCGTCCGCCACAGTCTGATATCCTCCGTGCGGAAATACTCGTCGCTCACGGTGTTGCCGGCAGGGCTGAAGTAAAGTCAGACGTAAAACTGGTAATCCTGAATGGTTTAGGCGGTTGATATATGGTTGACAAGATGATGGATGGAGGCATTGCCTTTGTCTTGGATTAAATCTTTGAGGCAATATGTTTGTAAGATTTAGGGAGAGGGAGATGTGCTCTCCTTCTCCCGTTTTATATTCTCATCAAATTTCAATAGTTCCACAATCTGTGACACAAATCAAAATAGAATTGACCAACAACTTGTTGGGAGAGTGTTTTGCCCCAATTTGGGCAAAGTCAACTGCGTTTAAGGTGTAGCCTATGGAAATGTATTTACGCCACAGTCTTTTCCGTTCCGGGCTGTTTCTTGTAGCCGTATTCTATGAGAAGTTCATCGGTGAGGTAGATGTCGCTCATGGTCTGCATATCGGCGATGCCCTCATCCATAAGGATAAAGGTATTTGAGTTGTAGAACTTGTCAAGAGCCTCGTCAAGGGAGATTCCAGCTTCCTTGGCGAATGCCTTGACGATGCGTCCATATTTCATCAGAAGGATTGTCTTGCTTGTTTCCATAACATTATAGTATTATAGATTTGACATAATGCAGGTTTCTGTCAAGAAGCTCCTGGCTCGTAATGCATATTTGGTTGTTCGGTTTCTTGTAAATCAGCATGTCAAGAGCTTGCTCTTTGGTATATATACCCTGCATGTACAGGTCAACGGTGTTGTAAACCTTATCGTCGGCTATACCACCTTCGATTATGTCATACAGTGTATGGCCTTGAAGCCTCCGGCATGCAACAATGTAATCAAGCCACTCGCCGTCATACTTTTCAAAGACATGGGATGTAAAGCCTTCCAGGTTCTCGTCAAAATGATAAATGTTGAGAACGGCAGAATTATAGAGTCTTATGAATCTCTCGGCGTATTTGTCAGCCTGAGACCGTATACGGTTAGGTAAAAGCCTTTTCCGAAGTCAAGGCTCTCACGGGAGTGAAGGATGTCGGGCTTATCGACAACTACCCGGGAGGAATGGTACAACGTAATCATGCGACAACCCCTTTCTCCTTCATCACGGATATGAGATCGTCGGTGATATACTGCTTCGAGAACGTGTGGAGCACGTCATAACATGGGATTATGTAATTGCTGATAATCCCCGATTCGCTCATCTTGCGATAAACATCGCGTGCGCTCATCTTCATCCTCTCCGCTACGCTTGAGACGCAGAATATTACAAAGTCCAATGTTTCTGAATTCATATCCAGTCTTTTGTGCAAAAATAAGGATATTCGTTGGGATTAGCAAGGGAAATCCTGAAAATCTTATTAATTTCCATCGTTTTCCCACATAAAGCAAAAGGAGTTACGATAGTCTTCGTAACTCCTTTTGCAGTAGCGGGGGTGGGACCCGAACCCACGACCTCCGGATTATGAATCCGACGCTCTAACCAGCTGAGCTATCCCGCCATTTGTGCGATTGCGGGTGCAAAGGTAGTGAAAATTTTTCGTGCTTGCAAAATTTTCGGACACTTTTTGTCTCTTTTCCTATGTTTTTTTTGTTGCGACGCCTTCCGGCGCCTCCTCGGATGGACGCAAAAGCGGCGGCGGCAGTAATAAAAAGTGAAAAAATAAGGAGAATATGAATAATTTATGCTAACTTTGCACTCAAAATTATGTACACGCGTATATAGTCACCACGTACATTATGCTGCGAATAAAGAAATTAGATATATTCATCCTCAGGCAATTCAGCCTGCTCTTCTGCGGTACGTTCTGCATCAGCCTCTTTGTTCTGATGATGCAGTTTCTGTGGAAGTTTGTAGACGAACTGATAGGCAAGGGTCTGACTCTCGACATTATGGGTCAGCTGTTCTGGTATATGGGCCTGATGTTCGTACCCCAGGCGCTTCCGCTGGCACTGTTGCTTTCTTCGCTTATCACTTTTGGCAACTTGGGCGAGAGCAGTGAGCTCACGGCCATCAAGGCTGCGGGAATCTCGCTGATGCAGACCTTCAGGTCGCTCATCGTCTTTGCAGTGGTCACCACCGGCGTGAGCTTCATATTCCAGAACCAAATAGGCCCTATAGCCAACCAGAAGATGGCCCAGCTGTTTATCTCGGTAAAGCAGAAGAGCCCTGAACTGGAGATACCCGAAGGCATCTTCTATAGCGGCATCCCCAACTGCAACCTCTATGTGCAGAAGAAGGACATGAAGACCGGCAAGCTCTATGGCATCATGATTTACCGCATGACGGCCAGCTATGAGGACCATGCCATCATCCTGGCCGACTCGGGTATGCTGCAGTCAACGGCAGAGAAGAAACACCTGCTGCTCACGTTGTGGAGCGGTGAGTGGTTTGAGAATATGCAGACCCAGAGCTTCGGCGATGCCGCCTCGGTGCCTTACCGCCGCGAGACGTTTACCGCCAAGCGCATCGTGCTCGACTTTGACGGCGACTTCAGTCTGATGGATGCCTCCAGTCTGTCCAACAATGCCAAGGGCAAGAGTCTGGCCGAGCTTCAGCGCGGCAAGGACTCGCTCACGCTGCACTACGACAGTGTGGGCGCCGACTATATGGACTATGCCCGCATGACCTACTACCGCCAGGACAGCATCACACCCCACCAGCGGCTGGCTGTGGCAAAGATTATCAAGAGCCAGTCGGTGGACTTTGACTCCGTGTGTGCCAAACTCTCGCCCGACGCTCGCAAGAATATGGTGAACAGCGCTCTCTCTGATGTGCAGAGCGCCAAGGTGGACTTGGACTTCAAGAAACTGATAACCAATGACGGTGACCGACTGATACGCGAGCACAAGCTCGAGTCTATCAAGAAGTTTGCCCTCGCCCTGTCGTGTCTGATATTCTTCTTCATCGGTGCGCCGCTCGGCACCATCATCCGCAAGGGTGGTCTGGGTATCCCCATCATCGTGTCGGTGTTTGTGTATATCATCTACTACATCCTGGACAGCACGGGATATAAGATGGCACGTTCGGGAATATGGTCAATATGGTATGGCACGGCACTTGCGCCGGTGGTGCTCATCCCCACGGCGGCATTTGTCACCTACAAGGCTTCGCACGACTCAATGGTGTTCAACCTCGACCTGTGGCGCAGTCTGGCCATGCGCGTGCTGGGTCTGCGCCTGAAGCGCCATGTGCCCATGAAGGAGGTTATCGTAGACGAGCCCGACTATCGCGGCGATGCCGAGAAACTGGCGCAGATAAGCCGGGAGATACTGGAATACTCGCGTCGTCACCGTCTGCGCTCGGCGCCCAACGTGATAAAGGTATTCTTCAAATACTCGCCCGACCACGCCATAGAGAAAATCAATGCCCGACTGGAAGAGGTAATCGAAGACCTGTCCAACACGCGCGATGTGGTAATCATCAACGAGATGAACTTCTATCCCTACATCGCCACCAAGGCCCATACGCGCCCCTTCGAGCGCCGATGGCTCAACATTCTGGCTGCGCTGTGTCTGCCCCTGGGCCTGTTTCTGTACATTCGCATGTGGCAGTTCCGCATCCGTCTGTTCAATGATCTGCGCGACATCCAGCAGGCCAATGCCAACATCATATCGAGAATAGAGAAGATAGTATAATATATATAATAAGGTGTAATCACTCAGACAAGAACCAAGATTATGACTGATTTCAACATAGATAATATAGAGGCAGCCGTCAAGGACTTTGCCGAAGGTAAATTTGTGATTGTGGTCGACGATGAAGACCGCGAGAATGAAGGCGACCTGATTATCGCCGCCGAAAAGATAACACCCGAGAAGGTGAACTTCATGCTCAAGCATGCCCGCGGCGTGCTCTGTGCCCCCATCACCATCAGCCGTTGTGAAGAACTGGACCTGCCCCATCAGGTCTCTGACAATACCTCGATGCTTGGCACGCCGTTTACGGTAACGATAGACAAGCTGGAGGGCTGTAGCACAGGCGTGTCGGCACATGACCGAGCCGCCACCATACAGGCTCTGGCTGACCCCGCATCGACTCCGCAGACCTTTGGCCGTCCCGGCCATATCAATCCCCTCTACGCCCAGGACAACGGCGTGCTGCGCCGTAGCGGCCATACCGAAGCGGCCATCGATTTGTGCAAACTGGCAGGTCTCTATCCCGCCGGCGCACTCATGGAAATCATGAACGAAGACGGAACGATGGCTCGCATGCCCGAGCTGCGCAAGATGGCAGAAGAGTGGGGCATGCGCATCGTGTCTATCAAGGACCTTATCGCCTACAGACTCACCAAGGAGTCGATTATCGAGGTGGGCGACGAGGTGGAGATGCCTACCGAGTATGGCGACTTCAAACTCATCCCCTTCCGTCAGCAGAGTAACGGTCTCGAACACATGGCTCTCGTCAAGGGAGAGTGGCGTCCGGACGAGCCCATACTGGTGAGAGTGCACTCATCGTGCGCCACCGGCGATATCCTGGGCAGCAAGCGCTGCGACTGCGGCGAACAGCTGCACAAGGCCATGCAGATGATAGACCGTGAAGGTAAAGGCGTGCTCATCTACATGCAGCAGGAAGGTCGCGGTATCGGACTGATGAACAAGATAGCTGCCTACAAACTACAGGAGGAGGGTTATGACACGGTGGATGCCAATGTGCATCTCGGCTTTAAGCCCGACGAGCGCGACTATGGTTGTGGCGCGCAGATGCTGCGTCATCTCAATGTCCACAAGATGCGTCTGCTCACCAACAATCCCGTGAAGCGTGTGGGTCTGGAGGCTTACGGACTCGAAATCGTGGAGAACGTGCCCATCGAGATTACCCCCAATGTCTACAACGAGCGTTATCTCAAGACCAAGCGCGACCGCATGGGTCACACCCTGCATCTCAAATAATATAGGTTAAATCACCGTAGATGGGAGAGGGTAGGCCGCGGCCGGGTTGTTTGCAATAATATAGAACAGCCTATATAAGAACGTTAAAAAGTATATTATGATTAATTTGTCAGATTGTATCAATCGTTTGGCTCCATCGGCTACGCTGGCGATGTCGCAGAAGAGTAGCGAGATGAAGGCCCAAGGCATTGATGTCATCAATCTCAGTGTGGGAGAACCAGACTTTAACACTCCCGACCACATCAAGGAAGCTGCCAAGAAGGCTATCGATGACAACTATTCGCGCTATTCGCCTGTGGCGGGCTATGCCTCGCTCAGGGAAGCCATTGTGCGCAAGCTCAAGCGCGAGAACGGACTTGACTACACGCCTGCCCAGATATCGGTGTCAAACGGCGCCAAGCAGGGTGTGTGCAATACGGTCATGGCGCTCGTCAACAAGGGAGACGAGGTCATCATCCCGGCTCCCTACTGGGTAAGTTATCCGCAGATGGTCAAGATGGCCGACGGCGAACCGGTCATCGTGAACACTGGATTTGAACAGGACTTCAAAATGACTGCCCAGCAACTCGAGCAGGCCATCACTCCCAAGACCCGCCTGCTCATACTCTGCTCGCCAAGCAATCCTACAGGAAGCGTCTATTCGCGTGAAGAACTGCGGGAATTGGCAGAAGTGATACTGCGCCACGACGGCGTCTATGTTCTGGCTGATGAAATCTACGAGCATATCAACTATACCGGACATCATGAGAGCATTGCTCAGTTTGAAGGCATGCAGGAGCGGTGCATCATCGTCAACGGTGTGTCCAAAGCCTATGCCATGACCGGCTGGCGTATCGGTTACATCGCTGCCCCCGAATGGATAGTCAAGGGATGCAACAAGTTGCAGGGCCAATACACCAGCGGCCCATGTTCGGTAAGCCAGAAAGCGGCTGAAGCTGCCTATGATTCGCCTCAGAGTTGCGTGGAGGAAATGCGGAAGGCGTTTGAGCGTCGTCGCAACCTTATCGTCGACCTGGCCAAAGATATCCCCGGCCTCGAGGTCAACTGTCCACAAGGCGCTTTCTACCTCTTCCCCAAGTGCAGCAGCTTCTTCGGAAAGAGCGACGGCACGCGCGTCATCAACAGTTCTACCGACCTGGCCATGTATCTGCTCGAAGAAGCCCATGTAGCTACTGTCGGTGGCGATGCTTTCGGTGATTCCGATTGCTTCAGAATGAGTTACGCCACCAGCGATGAAAATATTCGCACGGCCATGGGACGCATTAAGGCTGCGCTTGGCAAACTCAAATGATATACGCCATCTAAAAAAGTTACAAATATCTTGTTAAAACTTCTTAATTAAGTGGCGGATATATATTAATTTGCTATCTTTGCTTGTCAAAAGATACAATCAGTTCAATTGTGCAAAACAAGGGAAAGAAAACAAGAAGAAATAGATTAACTTATAACATTTTATTAATAACCAAAAATTAATTGTAACATTATGGCAACTACAAAAAAAGCAGCCCCCAAGAAGGGCTTTCAGGGAGTTAGAGATGCAATTTGGATCATCGTTGTTTGCTTCGGTCTGGCCGTAGCTTTCTACGAGGGATTCCTCGGTAACGGAGCTAACTTCCATGGTGGAGACAACAGCGGTGAGCCCGCTAACCTGCTCGGTACAATCTACAAAGGTGGTATCGTAGTACCTGTAATCTTCACTTTGTTGTTCACCGTTATCGCACTCGGTGTTGAGCGTTTCTTCGCCCTCCGTTCTGCTTTCGGTAAGATGTCTCTCGCTAAGTTCACTGCTGAGGTTAAGGTAGCTATCAAGGCTGGCGATTTCGCTAAGGCTCACCAGCTCTGCGACAAGATGCAGGGTACTGTAGCTAACGTAGTTAACGCTTCTCTGAATACTTATGAGGAGATGGAGAAGACTACTGGCGTTAAGAAGAGCCAGAAGATCGCTAAGATTCAGCAGGCTCACGAGGAAGCAACTCAGCTTGAGATGCCTACTCTCCAGATGAACCTCCCCATCGTAGCAACTATCGTTACTCTCGGTACTCTTACCGCTCTGTTCGGTACCGTTGTTGGTATGATCCGTTCATTCGCCGCTCTGGCAGCAGGTGGTGGTGCTGACTCACAGGCACTTTCTACTGGTATTTCTGAGGCCTTGGTTAATACCGCATCTGGTATCTTGACATCATGGTTCGCCGTTGTTATCTACAACTTCTTCACAAACAAGATCGATAAGCTGACTTACGCTCTTGATGAAGTTGGTTACACTATTGCTCAGACATACGAAGCCAACCACGGAGAAGAAGCTTAATTTTTGCTAACCCTTTAAAAATTTATCGCTATGGGTAAAGTAAAAATTGAGAAGAAAGATGTCTGGATCGACATGACTCCTATGTCCGATGTCATGGTGCTCCTGCTGACATTCTTCATGTTGACATCAACATTCGTGAAGAATGAGCCAGTAAAGGTGAACACCCCTGGATCGGTTTCGGAGATTAAAGTGCCCGAGAAGGACGTGCTGACCATCAGTGTAGCCAAGGATGGCAAGGTATTCATGAGCATCGAAAATGCCAACGACCTCGTTAGTGTTGTTGATGCCATGACCAGCCGATTTGGTGTGACTTTGAATGGAGCACAGCGTGAAGCTCTCAAGAAGCATTCAATGCTTGGTGTGAGCGTAGAAAAATTGCCCGCATATCTGAGTCTTCCCGAAGACCAGATGGCTGACGCCATACAGAAAGAAGGTATTCCTACCGACAGTATCGACAATGGCGATGGCAAGAAGGGTATGAGCGAGTTCCAGTTGTGGGTTGCTGAAGCTGTCTTAGTCAATGAGGATATGAAGATTGCCATCAAGGCAGACTCTGACACTCCTTACAAGACAGTGAAGACTGTAATGTCTGAGCTTCAGGATATGAACCAGAACCGCTATTATCTTATCACTTCTTTAAAGAAAGAGGAGGACTAAAGAATGGCAAAGCAGAAAGCAAGTAAACAAAAGAAAATGAATGTCCGCGTAGACTTTACGCCTATGGTGGATATGATGATGCTTCTTATCACGTTCTTTATGCTCTGTACGTCTTTGGCCAAACCTCAGACTATGGAATTGAGTATGCCAAGTAATGACAAGAACACGAAAGATGAAGACAAGTCTGTGACCAAGGCTTCTTACACCATTACAATATATGTAGGTGCCGATGACCAGATTTACTACATCGCAGGTTTGCCCAAATACGATGACCCTACCTGCCTGAAGAAGACGACTTGGGGTAAGGACGGTATTCGTAAGGTGCTCATTACCCACGTTACTGAAGATGGCACTCAGCCTGTACAGCAAGTGATGTTGGCCAAGGCTAAACTTGATGAAAAGAAACTCAACGAGCCCAATTTCCCCGACACGCTCTACAACAGCGAGCTGTCTAAGATTAAGGCCGGTGACCTCGGTAATGGCCAGAAGATTTCGACCATGACCATCATCATCAAGGCTACTGACAAGGCCAGCTACAAGAACTTGATAGATGCTCTCGATGAAATGCAGTTGTGCAGCATCGGTAAGTATGTGATTGATAAAGTTAACCCAGACGACCAAAAGCTGCTTGATAAGGCAGGCGTTAAGTAGTCGTTATTGTTGAATTATTAAAATTAAGAAGACTATGTCAAAAATTGATTTGATTTCTTCAGACTGGGTTGATTTGGTATTTGAAGGGCGCAATAAGGCCTACGGTGCCTATAGACTCCGTAAGAGCACAACCAAGCGTAATATCCTCGCTATGGTTGCAGTTGTATTACTGTTGATTGTTGCCTTTATCATTCTCACAGTCAAGAATTTTGTAGATGAGCAGCGTGCCAAGGTCGCAATGACCCAGGTGGCTGAGCTTACTAACTATAAGCAGCCCGAGAAGAAGGCTGAGGTTAAGCAGAAGAAAGTCGAGGTTGAACCCGAGCGTGTCGTAGAGCGCGTAAAGAGCTCTATCAAGTTTACCGCTCCTGTCATCAAGAAGGATGAAGAGGTGAAGCCCGACGAAGAGCTTAAGACTCAGGACGAATTGATGAGTACCAAGACCGCCATCGGTACCTTTGATGTAAAGGGTAACGATGATGCCAATGGTGAGATTCTCAAGGCCAAGGAAGTTATTGCCGAGCCCGAGCCACCTAAGCATGAGGAGGAAAACAAGGTATTCGATATCGTAGAGCAGCAGCCTTTGTTCCCCGGTGGTCCTGCGGCGCTTATGAAGTATCTCTCTGAGAATACAAAGTATCCCGTTGTAGCCCAGGAGAATGGTGTTCAGGGCCGTGTAACCGTACAGTTCGTGGTTGAGAAGGATGGTTCTATCTCAGACGTACACGTTTTGAGAGGTGTAGACCCATCACTCGACAAGGAAGCCGTACGCGTGGTTAAGTCAATGCCACGTTGGACTCCTGGTAAGCAGAATGGTATTACCGTTCGTGTGAACTACCGCGTTCCTGTATTGTTCAGATTGCAATAGTAAACGTTTGAATAATGAAGAAGACCGTATTCTACAGTATTGTAGGATTAACACTTTTCGCCTGCTTTTGTCTTTCTTGCTCCGGTAAGAAAAACAAAAGCGGACGAACAGATACATATTCGTCAGGGGTGGCCAGTTTCGCCTCTGACGAAAGTTTTAGCCCCATTATTGATGAGGAAGTTGAGCTCTTCCAATTCACTTATCCCCAGGCTACGCTCAAGCCTATCTACACCAACGAGTCAGACGCTATCACGATGTTGCTGCAAGGAAAGATTTGTCTTGCCGTGACAGCCCGCGATTATAGGGATATGGAGCGTCAGAGCTTGCGTGACAAGAGTTTCAATCCCCGTGCCATACCTATCGCTTACGATGGCTTGGCACTTATTGTCAACAAGGCCAACAATGACACCTGTATATCTGTCAAGGATTTTGCTGCCATCATGTCGGGTAAGATTACCCAGTGGAAGCAACTCAATCCAAAGTCAGACAAAGGCGAGGTGCTCATAGTCTTTGACAATAAGAAATCCAGTACCGTCCACTTCGTGGAAGACAGCATCCTTGGCGGCAAGCCCATTACCAACCCCAATATGGCAGCCACCAACAACACCGCCGACGTCATCAAGTATGTTGAAGAGAATGTCAATGCCATTGGCATTATCGGCAGCAACTGGCTCAATGACAAGCGCGACACCACCAACCTCACATTCAAGAAGAATATCCGTACGATGTCGGTTTCCCGGCTTGACAAGGCTACGCCCGAGAACAGCTGGAAACCCTATCAATACTATATTTATAATGGCAACTATCCCCTTTCGCGCACCATCTATGCGCTTCTCAACGACCCGTTGCGTGGTCTGCCGTGGGGCTTTGCCAACTTCATGCACTCCCCCAAGGGCCAGCTCATTATTTTCAAGTCCGGCCTGCTCCCTGTTCAGGGCAACATCACCATTCGTGATGTTAATATAACCAAATAGCCGTAACATTGAGAATTGGTAAAACGTCCTATAATTAAGTAACCCTAAAAGTTAGAATTATGAAGTCGATTAAATATTTCTTTATCGGAGCTCTGCTGATGGGTTTCAGCGCTCCCGCAATGTCACAGGATATGAAGAGTGACATCGAGAACATTAGTAAACTGGTTAAGGAAAACAAGTCCAATCCTGCTGCTATCAAGGATGAGATTAAGGCTTTCCGCAAGAACTACAAGAAGAACGCTGAGGCACTGACAGCCCTCGGCCGCGCTTATCTTGATGTCAAGGATACCGCCAATGCCGTGGCTTTGGCCGAGAATGCCTTGAAGGTCAACAGCAAGTATGGTCCTGGCTACGTGCTCATGGGCGATATCGAAGTTGCCAAGGACAATGGTGGTAGCGCATCCGCTTGGTTTGAGCAGGCCACTATGATGGACCCCCAGAACATTGAGGGCTACCGTCGTTATGCCCAGGTCAACAGCAAGGCCAACCCCACTATGGCTGTAATGAAGCTCGAGGAACTTCGCAAGGTTCGCCCCGACTATCCCGTTGACATCATCTCTGCCGAGATTTTCGACAAGGCTGGTCGCCTCGAGAAAGCTGTCGAGTATTATGACAAGGTTGACCGCAGCCAGATGGAAGACTATCAGCTGGCAGCCTATGCCACCGACTGCTTCCTGCTCGGCAAGTACGAGAAGAGTCTTGAGATAGCCCAGATGGGTGCTGGCAAATTCCCTTCCAACTCTGCCCTCAACCGTCTGTGCATGTTCAACAACACCGAGTTGAAGAAATTCCCCGAGGCAGTGGCTGCCGGCAAGGCTCTCTTCGCTTGCGAGGGTGCCAAGATTTCTGGCAACGACCACCTCTATTACGCTACTGCGCTTAAGGGTAACAAGGAGCTTGACAGCGCTATCGAGCAGTACATCAAGGCTGCAGAGGTGGCTCCCGAGGACAAGGACCTGCAGATTTCTGTTTACAGAGACCTCGCCGAGGTTTATGGCCAGAAGGGCGACATCGACAAGGCTGTTGAAAACTTCAACAAGTACATCGAAATCTCTTCCAAGCGCACCGCTTCTATGTATGGTCAGCTCGCTGCTCTCTACAAAAACCAGGCTGCCAAGGTAGAGGGAGCCGAAATGGAGAAGTATCTGCTCGAGGCCGACAAGGTATATGCTACCATCGCCGAGCAGTTCTCAACCTTTGCTGACTACGCTACTCTCCAGCGTGCTCACATCGGCTTCCAGCTCGACCCCGAGACCAAGACCGGTGCTGCCAAGCCCCACTACGAGAAACTCGTAGAGATTATCAAGGGTCACGAGACCATGGATGACCACGACAAGGCCAACCTCCTCGAGGCTTACAGATACCTTGGCTACTATTACACTCTCGCCAAAGAGAACGACAAGGCAGCCGAATACTGGCACAAGGTGCTCGAGCTCGACCCGGAGAATGCTGCCGCCAAGGCCGCTCTCGGTATCAAGGAGTAAGACAACAATTCAACCATAATAGCAGAGCGGGAATAAGTTCACACTATTCCCGCTCTCTTTTTTTACCCGTTTCTTTATCCCCTTTATCCCATTCCTATCCCCAATGAGTGCAGAAGAACAGCAGAAGAAAGACCTCTTCTATATGTCAAAGGCCCTCGAGCAGGCCCGCATAGCCCTCGATGCCGACGAGATACCCATCGGAGCTGTCATCGTGTGTGGCGACCGCATCATCGCCCGCGCCTCCAACCTCACCGAAGCCCTCAACGATGTCACCGCCCATGCCGAGATGCAGGCCATCACCTCTGCCGCCAACCTTCTCGGTGGAAAATATCTCAAGGGCTGCACCCTCTATGTCACCGTCGAACCTTGCGTGATGTGCGCTGGAGCCCTCGGCTGGTCCCAGATAGACCGAGTCGTCTATGGCGCCCCCGATGCCAAGCGCGGCTATGCCCTCTATGCTCCCCATGCCTTCCATCCCAAGACCCGCGTCACTGCCGGAGTGATGGAAGATGAGTGTCGGCAGCTGATGCAAGATTTCTTTAAGTCCAAACGATGACCGCGCCCGCTTCGTCACAGTCGCACGGGCTGACGCCACTATTCATTTGGTTTCCTATGAGGCGTTACCTATTTCTTGTCTTCCTCGCCCTGTGCTGCGCAGCGTGCACCAGGCGCCGGTCTGCCTCCGAGCCTTCGCTCCCTGCCGACAAAAAGCCCTTTACCATCTACCTGCAGCCCTATGAACCTGAGTTCGGGATAAGAAAGTCTCTATAAAAGTTGGTAATCTCAATAATTTTT
>ERZ779852.1879-NODE-1879-length-18613-cov-6.667421_pt1 | contig 18613 bp, 14 predicted proteins | sample MGYA00511559_ERZ779852 | MGnify/ENA primary metagenome ERZ779852 (study PRJEB29588, sample SAMEA2157977) | human gut metagenome | biome: human gut; feature: human-associated habitat; material: faeces | place: Denmark | collected 2008/2010 ...
GCATAGCTCTTGAGAGCAAGCTCTCATCGCTCTGCATTCGGTTTGCACTGACATTCGCACAGAACAAACAACTACAGCACAATAACGCAATTCAAATGTAAAAATAATTATGAACACCTACTTAACTGTGATTTTTTGGAACATAGTTGGGCGCACATCGCCATTTATTTTGTACTTTTGCAGCATACTGCTCAAAAATCGAAATTGTGAGCAATTTTCAAGAAAGATTTTTTACGAAACTAATTAGCTAAAGATAAATGACAAAGCGTAAGATTCAATTTAGTCTTGTCTATCGCGACATGTTCCAGAGCAGCGGTAAATTCCAGCCGCGCAAGGACCAACTCGAACGTATAGCACCGGTTATTATCAAGATGGGCTGCTTTGCCCGCGTCGAAACCAACGGTGGTGCCTTTGAACAGGTGAACCTGCTCTACGGCGAAAACCCCAACCAGGCTGTGCGTGCCTTTACCAAGCCTTTCAATGAAGTAGGCATCAAGACGCACATGCTCGACCGCGGCCTCAACGCACTCCGTATGTTCCCCGTGCCCGCCGACGTGCGTAAGCTCATGTACAAGGTGAAGCACGCACAGGGTGTCGACATCACGCGTATTTTCTGTGGTTTGAACGATGTGCGCAACATCATTCCCTCTATCCACTACGCCCTCGAAGCCGGCATGACGCCGCAGGCTACCCTCTGCATCACCAATTCGCCCATCCACACGGCCGAATATTACGCTAACATCGCCGACCAGCTCATCGAAGCCGGTGCACCCGAAATCTGCCTCAAGGACATGGCCGGTATCGGACAGCCCGCCATGCTCGGTAAGCTGACGAAGATGATCAAGGACAAGCACCCCGAAGTAATCATTGAATACCACGGTCACTCAGGCCCCGGCCTCTCGATGGCCACCATTCTCGAAGTGTGCCGCAACGGTGCCGACGTTATCGACACGGCTATCGAACCCCTGTCGTGGGGTAAGGTTCACCCCGACGTAATCAGCGTACAGAGCATGCTGAAACACGCCGGATTCGACGTGCCCGAAATCAACATGGAGGCTTACATGGAAGCCCGCAAGCTGACGCAGGAATTTATCGACGACTTCCTGGGCTACTTCATGAATCCTTCGAACAAGCTGATGAGCTCGCTCCTCCTCGGTTGCGGTCTGCCCGGCGGTATGATGGGCTCAATGATGGCCGACCTCACGGGTGTGATGGGTGCCATCAACAACAACCGCACGGCCAAGGGCGAAAAGGAACTCTCTGAAGACGAACTCCTTGTCAAGCTCTTCGACGAAGTGGCCTACGTATGGCCGCGTGTGGGTTATCCTCCCCTCGTTACGCCGTTCTCGCAGTATGTCAAGAACATTGCCCTCATGAACCTGCTCACCGAATCGATGGGCAAGCCTCGCTACTCAATGATGGACAACGCCATCTGGGGTATGATTTTGGGCAAGAGCGGACAACTTCCCGGCGAAGTGGCTCCCGAAATTGTGGAATTGGCCAAGGAAAAAGGCTTTGAATTCACCAATGCCGACCCGCAGAGCTACTACCCCGACGACCTCGCCCGCTTCGAAAAGGAAATGGAAGAAAACGGTTGGGAACGTGGCGAAGACGACGAAGAACTCTTTGAATTTGCCATGCACGAAACGCAGTATCGCGACTACAAGAGCGGTGCCGCCAAAAAGCGTTTCCTCGCCGACTTGCAGGCTGCCAAGGACAAGGCTGGTGCTGCTGGCATGAGCATTGAAGAGGCCACGGCGCTCAAGCATGCCAAGGCCGATGCCATCGTAGCTCCCGAAAGCGGTACGCTGCTTTGGGAAATCGGCGGCGACGGCGAATGCGTCAAGAGCATCGAACCCTTCATCGGCAAAACCTACAACGAGGGCGACTTCTTCTGCTACATCGAAAACACGCACGGACAGATTCTTGAAATTCCGGCTGCACTCGGTGGCAAACTCGTTGAAATCAACGCCAAGCAGGGTGCACACGTCAACAAGGGCGACGTGGTTGCCTACATCGAACGCGCTTAAAAAGCAGCAACCGTGTCCGCTTGTCATTTAATTTTGCCTAACAGGTAAAATAGCGGACACGCCATACACACCGACCCCCAAGCCGAAGTGGCTACACTGCTTCAGCTTGGGGTTTTTGTTTAAGTAGGTGTTACTAAAAACGAAATAGCTTTTACACAAACCCATTGATTCATCATGAGCAAAAAGAGCGAATACAAACAGCGTAATCTGGAATTTCTGAAACAAAAGGCTGCGGAACCGGGCGTACAGCAGTTGCCCAAAGGCATTCTCTACGAAGTGCTGGGCGAAGGCGATGCCAGCGGCAAAAATCCCACGCCGCGCAGCATTGTGTGCGTGCATTATTCGGGCAGTTTAATCAACGGCCGCGTGTTCGACGAAACCGACCGCACGCAGTGTCCTGCCGTGTTCCGCCTTTACGAAGTGATTGACGGTTGGCAAATAGCCCTGAGCCGTATGCGTCCGGGCGACCGCTGGCGCATCTACATTCCTTCCGACATGGCCTACGGCTCGCGCACCATCGACGGCATCCCCGGCAACTCCACCCTCATTTTCGACGTCGAGCTGCTGTCAATTGCCTAAATACCCACTGGCTTGATTTCAAACCAACGCCTTGAGCGAACCGAGAAGGGTTCAACGCTCTGCTTTTTCTGCAACTCTACGCACAACCATGCCCCGCAAAAGTTTTAAAATTGACTTTTGCAGGGCATTTTTATTTTCGGCATTACTCTTTTTTCTGCAAAATCGGGATTTCAAATGGGAATTTTAGGGCCTTCCGGATTGTTTTTTGTTTATTTCATGTTTGATTTTATATCTTTTAATATTTATTATTTTCCGTTTACCCCCACATTGATTTTCTATGTACTTTTGCAGCCGTCTCAAGAACTTTTAAGAATTTATTTTTCAACAACCTATAATAAATCACAATCTATCAATGAAAAAGATTCTATCTTTATTCACCTTACTCTTTGCCTTCTTCGGAATGGCTTGGGCACAGGAATTTATTGTGTTGGGTATTAAAGAAGTACCCACACAAATCACACAACCCAATGCCGTTGAAACTGGTTATTACTTGTTGAAACAAGTAAATGACAATCATGATTGCGCAGGCGGAAATGGTGTGGGCTACATCAAATTTAATAACGAAACCGTAGGTACTAAAGCTACTTCTGTGGGAACCAGCACTTCCCCTACCGAAGTAAATTATGTATGGTATGTCGAGAAAAAAGAGAATGGAAACATCACCATTTCTACTGCCAACAAAAAAGCTTCATGGCAATTGCCTACAAGAACTACACACTGGAAGCCGCTCGTTGACTATGCACAGAGAAGCGAATTGGTGATGGTTACAGAAAAACCCAAACCTTTAAAAAACGAACAGACTTCTGCTCCCAAAGCTAATTCATGCTATTTAAGAAACACTGATGGTACTTCTTATGTTCACTTCTCGGGCAATGATTTAGGCAGTTGGACAAGTGCAGGTTCTAACTCTACGTTCATGGTTGAGTTCTACAAATTAGACGTAAATCAGCATCTGAACAAACATGATTTGAATGACAAAGAACGCGCTATTCTGAAGCTGAAAGAAACCCTTGTACTTGCAGAAAGCTACAAAGATAGCTACGATGGTTCATGGCGTCTTGGTGATGAAGTTAACAAGTATAGTTTGCCCGAAGGAAAAGAAAAATTCCTTGAAGTTTACAACGCTGGCAAAAATATGGCAGATCATCCTGACGGACAAGAAACTGCCCAACAAGTTACTGAGAAGGACAATGAGTTAAAAACCTTGATTGGAAAGTTAACCATTAACCAACCCAAAAATGGTGTATTCTATCGTCTGCGTTGCATTGGTACTGGTAGCAATACGAATAAATACATCCTACCGACAATTAAAGAAAATCGTTTAGAAACTAAGAATGAAAAGCATAACGCAGCTTTGTTCTACTGTCAAGATGTAGCGAATGGTAAAAAAACGCTTTTAGCCTTCAACAACGGTCAATACTTTGGTAATGCCGGAGGCAATAATAACTTTGCTTACATCGCTGTAGGCAATGATAATAATAAGGATTTTGCATTCAGCGAAGGTGGTCAAAAAGGCTGCTACAAAATTCAACAAGGCGGTCGCTACATCTATGGTGCAAGCGATAAAATGGATTCAGGAAATACTCCTAACAACAACGGTTACTACTGGTGGTTGGAAGAAGTAACCACCCTCCCCGTCACCGTATCAGCAGCCGGATGGGCAACCCTCTATGCTCCTGTAGCTTTGACTATTCCTGCAACTGAAGGTTTGACAGTTTACACCGCTGCCGTTGAAGGCAACACGCTGAAGTTGACGGCTCTGAAGGGTACGATTCCGGCTAATACGCCCGTGTTGATTGAAGCTAATGCCGCTACTTACAACTTTACGATTGATTACAACGCTGCTGCTGAAGCTCAAACTACGGGTCTGAAGGGTACGCTCGAAACCATCAACAAGCCCGGCACAACCATCTACACGCTGCAAAAGCCTGAAAACAAGAATATCGGCTTCTACAAGTACAGCGGACAGACCCTCCAAGGCTTCCGCGCTTACGGCGAGAACCTGCTCGGTACTACCTCAACTGCTGAAGGCTTGATTTTCGACAAGGGCGATGTAACGGCTATCGAAAACGTAGAAATCAACGATGGCAAGCAGACCGTGATTTACGACCTCAATGGTCGTCGCGTTGAAAAGATGCTCAAGGGTATCTACATCGTTAACGGCAAAAAAGTGATTAAGTAATTATTGACCTCGAACATTCAAAAACAAAAGAAAATCATGAAGAAGCACTATATGGCTCCCAAAGCCGAAATCGTACAACTCACGCTCGAAGGCATGGTCGCTGCGTCAAAAAGTATGCAGATTGACGATTCTTCATACGTAGGCAACCAGCAGCTTTCAGGCAAGCAGGAAAGCATTTGGGACAACGACATTTGGAACGAAGATAAATAAATTGGATTAATTAAATGAGTACCGGAGAGTGGAAATTATTTTTCACTCTCCGGTTTTTTTTTGTAAAACCATGAACGCACAAACAGACCCGCATCATGGCTCAGCAGCAAATACATGGGGATGCCTCGACAATGGATTCAGTATATTCTATCAAACAATTTGTAGCATACATTTCGTTATCATTCGGAAGTTTCGAGGCCGCGGATCCCCCTGTCAAAACACATATAAATTGCTAAAAATCAATGGTTTTGAGGCCTCCGCGCCCTGTAAGGGCAATGTCAGTGCAAACCGAATGCAGAGCGACGAGAGCTTGCTCTCAAGAGCTATGCTGAGGTGCAGCCTGACTTCGCCGGAGGCAATGGTATCTCAGCCCAGGGTAAAGTGAACGGAGTGAACGACACCCTGGGTCCCCCCATGACTCGGGTTTAAAAGGTATCGCGCCCTGTAAGGGCAGAACGTCGAGGATAGGGGCAACGCAACGCCCCCTCGACACAAACGGGCGGATTGTCGGAAAATGTGGCATGCATTGGTGGAACGATGGGCACATGGGAATTATGCACCCATGTAATGCGCCCAATTTACGTCCGTTTTGTCGAGGGGTGTTGCCCCTATTTCGACATATTGCCCTTACAGGCCGCCGCAGTCTCAAAATCATTGAAATACAGCGTGTTTTGTTGCGTTTCAATAAGGATGCCGCGGCCTCACCCCCATCTTCGCAAACATATCCCATAGAAACCGGCAGCCCCGAGGCCGAGCAACATCAAGTTGCTTAGCCCCGGGGCTGTTTTAGTAAGTGGAGCCTGAGGTTTCAAGGCTCAAAGGTTTCAAGGAATCAAGGAATAAAGAAGGAGGGGCAGTTAAGGCACCATGACCTTGCGGCCGTTCAGTACGTAAACACCCTTGGTCAAAGGAATGCTCACGTTGCCCTGCACCTTTTCGCGGTAAATGGTGCGACCCTGCACATCGCAAACCGTAACGAGCGTTTCCTGCGGAGCCACTACGATGATTTTGCCATTGCGCACGTACACGTCCATGTTCGCATCTGCATCAGTAGCCTGACCGATTTCAGTGTTCACCTGTCCTTCTTTTTGGTAAACACGTACCCAGTCGAACTCCGTGCGGTAAGTAAAGTTCGTGTCAGCCGGTTTAGCCCACGAGCCATTACCCACGCTCTGGTTCAGAATGATGTAGAAATGCTTGTCGAAGGGCCACTGACCCTTAGCCAAGGCATCAGCATCCGTCGATTTGGCGTACGAGAACACCTTGCGGCCATCCACATACCAGCTCAGCTTATCCTCCTCCCATTCCAAACCGAAGGTGTGATACTGCGTAGATTCGCACGAAATGGTGCTCGACTTTTTAGGGTTGTTAGCCTGACCGTGGCAACCGGCTTCGCTGTTGGCCCACTCCGAGTGAATGGTATGGAACGAATTATCCTTATCGTCAATCTGTTCCCAGATGTCAATTTCGCCATCCTTCGGCCAGCCCTTCACCGTTTTCGTCGGCATCATCCAGAAGGCCGGGAAGTTACCCGTGTGCGGCGTAGTCAGAATGCGCGCCTCGATTTTGCCGTAAGTAAAGTCAAACTTATCCTTACTTTCAATCGCACCGCTAATCATGGCCTGTTGCTGTCCTTTGTCGTCCTTTTCAGCAGCCAGCGTATTAGGCTTACACAGCATCACGAGTTTACCATCTTCCATGTAACCCGTTTGCTGCTGTCCCTCCTCAGTTTGCGCCACAAAGCGTTTCCACGTAATGCCGTGTCCCACCTCCGAGCGGCTCCAGTATTTTGAATCGGGCATGCTGCCGTTAGCCGTATTGAACTCATCAGCCATCACCAGTTTGTAGTCAGCTTCAGCCGTAGGTTCAAAGTCAACCGTCATGCGCACCTCGCCATTCACGCTGTCAGCCTTCACAATGTGAACCTTCGCATCGTCCACGGTGTACTCGCTCCACTGGCGGTTGCCGTGAATGTACTGTGCCCCGTCAAGGTTATGACCGTGGCGCACCGTCAGTTTGCCCGGCTTGTAACCCTCGGCAGCCGGAACAAGCAAAGTGTTCAGCGCACGGCCGTAAGGCACCTCGGTGGGCAAACCCTTGTTGCTCTTACCCACGATTGAACCATTGGTGGTACGAATGTCGAGTTTCGAAGTTTCAGGGTGTACGTTCAGAATAAAGTCCACCACATAACCCCCGTTAGCTTCAATCTGGTTCTCCTTGCCTCCCTCGGTCCATTGTCCGGCAGGGTCAATGTTGGCCCAGTCCACCTTCAAGCGAGCGCGATAATTGCCATAGCGCAAGTTTTTGGGCAGTGTAAAGTTAGGCACTGCCAAGCCTGCGCTGGGCTGTACCGAAGCACCCTGCGAGTTTTTGTTGTTGAAGAACGAGTAGGCAAACAGCTCACCCGAAGGCGAAGGGGTGCCGTCGGCATTCAGGGTGTAATCAAAGTGTCCGTCCTGGTCAAGGTCCAGGTAAAGGTAGGCATGCATCGGGCCACCCTGATAGGTGATTTCCGTAGCAATTTCATCGCCCGGAACAGCCGACACCTCCTCGCCGGTCAGGTTGCGGAACACCAACTCCTTGCCCGAGTGCGGCACAACGAGCGTCGAAGTACCTCCCTTCGTAGCCGTAAACTTCACGCGGTTCAATCGGCGGTCGGTGCGGCTGATAGCCAAATCCTCTGAGAAGTTGATGGGGTAATCCTTACCCTGCACCTGTCCGTCAGTCGACTTGAAGAACGGAATGAGTTCCACGTCGCCATCAATGTATTTGGCAGGAATGGTGTAGCAGCTGTCGGCATCGAGTTCGCGAGCCACCGCCATGTGTTCCATGTACTGCGGCGTGTCGAACACCAAGCTGTCCGTGCTGGCCAAGTTACCGTGATTGATAATCATGTGCGAGAACTTGAAGTTCGGAGCAGGACGCAGGCGCACTTTGTAATCCTTGCCAAACGGAATTTTTTCCTGGGCAAAGTCCGAACCATCCACCTTCAGCACATCGCCGTTCAGTCCGCCGCCGTTCGGGCGCGTACCGCGCTTCACGGTTACCTGCTGATTATCGGTGTACACCACCAGACGCATATCGGCAAAGGCACCGCGGTTATTGTAGATGGTGTTGTCGGCTGCCGTATTGCCGCCCGGGTCTACGCAGTCCCAGTCCACCTTGTAGCGCACGCGGTAAACACCGGGTTTCAAGGTGTCGGGCACCGTAAATTCGGGCATGTTCAGGCCGGCATTGGCCGACTGTCCGGCACTGTTCTTTCCCTTGAAGTGGCTGTAGGAAAGCACCTCGCTGCCGGGTTTCACCTGTTCGCCGTCCACCGCCACATCGAAGCGTCCGTTCTGGTTCGTGTCCAGGTAGAAGTAGCCGCTCATGGCATTACCCTTCCAGTTAAAGCCCACCTGCACCTTTTCGCCGGGCTTAGCCGTCAGCACCTTGTCGAGCACTTTGTTGTAGAGTTTGCGCGTAACGCCTTGGTTCACGGACACTACGGTAGCCTCGGCCTGACTTGCGGGCTTGAACGTCACCGAATTGAGCAAGCGGTCGTTGTTCTTAATGCTCTGATCTTCGTCGAAGTTAATGCCGTAGTACACGCTGCTGAAGCGCGGAGTTGAATTGTCGTCGATGATGATGTCGTCCACGTAGAACAGGAAGTCCTGCTTCAAGTCGTGGGTCGACTTCAAGTCGGGCACCACGAGCAAGTTGTGAATTTCAATGCCGTTGGCACCGCTCACGGGGAACACCGCATCGCACCATTTACCCGGCTGCACCTTGGCCGTCGAGGTTTGCCAGAACTGTTCCGTGGTAGTGGGCTGCCAGGGGCGGTCGGTGCGTCGTCCCAAACCGATGAGCATGACGCGGCTGTCCGAGGGCGTCCATATTTTCACATGCACATAGCGCACCTTGTTTTTCAGTTCAAAGGGCTTTTTCAGCGTCACCATGGCTCCGAAGGTGTTGCTGCCGAAGCGCGAACGCTGTGCGCCGAGCACCTTGGCCGACTTGTTCGGGGCAAAGCCCAAAATGTCGTCGACCTCGGTATAGGGATTAGCCGTAACTTTGGCGTTACCTTTGAGGCGGTTGTCGCGGAACGGTGAATGTTCCCAAGTATCGTACACACCTACTTTGGCGTAGCTCTCGGCTGTTTCAAAGTCGCAAAGCAGGGAATCGGTTTGTGCCATCATGCCCATCGGAAAGAGCAAGCCGGCCAAACTGAGGTATTTCTTTATATTCATGGTAGTTTTGTCTGAATAGTGTGGATGATTTTAGTAAATAGATACTGTGTGGAGCAGCGGGCAAGCCTTGCTGTCGGTAATGGTGATGCGCACAATTTTGGCTTTGTAGCCCGTGCCGTAGCTGTTTTGCGTGCTGCCATTCAGCGGAATGATACGCTTGTAGCCCACCGTGGTGGTAGCAATGTTACCACCGCGTTTCACAAAGTTCTGACCATCTTCGCTGGTTTCGATTGAGAAACCCTTGATGCGCTGTCCCAAACGGATATACTCCATCATCGACACGTAGCGAATGGTTTGCGGCGTGTCCCACTCAAAGGTCAGCGTAGCCGTCTTCACGTCGTCGTCGGTTGCCCAATAAGTATCTTTGTTGTCATCCTTCAGATTATCTGCCACGTAGGTCGTCTTTGCACCATTGGCGCGCGTGGCTGAGGCCGTTACTTTGGCCGTCTTAGCCAAATCATTACTTAGGCGTTTTTCGAGTTCCTTACCAAATTCCTCCATACGCTTCACGGTCTGATCGGGCAAATACCCCGACTTATCAGGCGGCAGGTTCAGAATGAGTGTAGCGTTTCGTCCTACGGTTTCGAGGTACATTTGGAAAAGGCGTTCGGTAGAGTGAATGGTTTCGCCATCGTGCCAGAACCAGCCGCCCGAAGTAGCCTTGGCATCGCTTTCGCCCGGATGCCAGCGCCAACCGTTTTCGTCGCCATACTCGCCATCGCCCATCGCCCAGCAAGTTTCGCCGGCCCATCCGGCTTCGTTACCAATCCAGCGTGCTTCGCCACCCACACCCCACATAATGATGTCGGGGCAGGCGTTGTGAATAGAGTCGCGCAGGTTGGGAATGTCGTAGTACACTTCGGCATTGCCAATGGTGCGGTTCTTGTCGGCTTCGCCACCATAGTAGCCACCGCCACCGGTTGCACCGTCGAACCACATTTCGAACTGATCGTGACCATAGGCAGCTGCTTCAGCACATTGAGGGAAGAACACCTTCTTGGTGTAATCATCGGTATAATTGCCGTTTTCATCCTTTTTACCCCAGTAACGGCTGTTGCGGTCCCAGGGTGAAATGTAGAAGCCGTATTTCAGCTTAAGTTCCTTAGCTGCCTCGGCAAAATCCTTAGGAATATTGGTTTGTTTACCAAATTCATTACCAGCGTTTTTCACACAGTGTTCCGTCGTTGCTGTTGGCCACAAGCAGAAACCATCGTGGTGTTTAATCACCGCGATGCCACCCTTCATGCCGGCTTTCTTTGCCGTTTCGAGCCATTGTTTGGGATTGGGCTTTTTCGTAGGGGCAAACAAAGAGCGATTTTCATCGCCGTTACCCCACTCACGTCCGGTATAGGTGTTCATACCATAGTGGAAGAAGGCATAGAACTCCGTTTCGTTCCACTTCAACTGACGGTCAGAAGGTACGGGAAATACCGGTGCAGGCGTGTTCTCTGCATCGGTGAGCGTTTCCGTTTCAAGCTTGAAATCGTCCTGCGCTTGCACAGCTACAGGAGCAGCGGTTCCCAGACACAAGGCTGCGAACAGCAATAAATGCTTCTTTTTAGCAATCATTACGCTTAAATTAAACTATAAGCAGATTGGCAGAATCAGAATTAAGGTCTTGCGATTGTACAAAGGACGATGAATCCTCAAAATTCTACCCCCCCACTTTTTTATGAATAGATAGGAATTTCTTTTTGTCGTTTGTTGGGGCGACACAACCGTTTCGTACCGCCACACTCAGCCATTGTGAAAATAGCCAAGTCAAAGAAAAGTGTAAGGAAGGATGCCAGGGCCATATGCCCCCGCGTAGTGTTTCAGCTTTGACAAAACATACCCAAAGCCCATTTGTATGCAAATCATGGATTGATGTCGTGTTTTTCAAAATGCTGAACCAAGGTTAAGTCTGGCTTCGATCGCTTTATCGAAGTACTTGGGCAAAAGTACAAATATATTTTGTCCAATCAAAGTGCATTTCATCTTTTAACATGTATCCCAGCCTTCATGGAAGTTTTAGGAGCTAAGGCGGAGTAGGGGGTAATGCCAACTGCGTTTTGCGCATGTCGTTGGGGAACTGAAACGCTCACACCCGATTCGTTGTAGAGTGAAAACAAGTTAAAAATTCGTCACCGTATTTTTCCCACTTTTTTCTATGATTTCACCCCCAAACAGGCACGGCGAAAATAATTGTTCCGCGCCAGTCAAAATTAGTTCCGACGTTGTTGAAATTAGTTCCGAGCCAGTCAAAATTAGTTCCGAGCTAGTTGAAATTAGTTCCGAGCTAGTTTTGAAAGAAACGGAAAAAATTTCAACAAGCGCGGAATCGTTGATAATCAGCATTTTCCGAAAAACCACAAATGCGGTTTGCCCAAGCCTCCTTTCGCGGTATTCACAACCGCCAAATGCCGCCAATGTGGGTAGTAGTTGGGCCGTGTAGGGGAGTGTTTGCATGATATTTTTTTAACATACATTTCCCGCGTGTGTTTACGCCCGATATTTCGCGCGATTTGCGCCCCCCGACCCATACATGCGTAAATCGAGGGTTGGCTAACGATATATACGGCTTATGCATACCGTGTGATGCGCCAGATAATGCGCTCTCCCCCCGACCCATACATGCGTAAAGATATATATACGGATTACAAACCGTGTATTTCGCCCACACACAAAAAAACACGGACGTGTTAGGCTACTCTTCTAACTCGCACGCCACGAAATGAAAATCCTTTTGCGCCTTTTCTTGCGGAAATGCAAAGTAGGTGCAGCGGCACTGCGTACACAGCTGCCCCTCCGCATCGTAAAGTTCCGCATCAATGAGCAAAATGTTGCGCCGCTCCTCAGCCAGGTGCGCACGCAGCGTAAGGTCGCCCCCGTTGGTGCTGACCGGACGCAAAAAACGCGTTTCCATTTTCGAAGTCACTCCTGCCGTCTGCTTTTTACGCATCACCACCCAGGCACAAATTTCGTCGAGCAGCACGCTCTGAATGCCCCCGTGCAGGGTGTTCAGCCAACCCTGGTATTCTGAACGCGGCGACCATATCGACACAATGTCGTCGCCGTCCTCGTAAAACTCCATTTTCACGCCCAACGGATTTTCAGGCGCGCAGCCAAAGCAGTTGTAGCCCTCGAGGTGTAAGTAGGGATTCTTGATTTTCTTCATAATCTTCGTTTTTTTTAAAAAAAAGTAGTCGATGCACCCCCGACGAATGGGGGAATTGCGACCTTAAAACGGCCAGAACATAGGCACAAAAATCAACGTAATGATGAGCGAAATAAGGTTCAGCGGCAAACCGATACGCACAAAGTCGCCAAAGCGGTAGTTGCCGATACCCTGCACAATCAGGTTCGTTTGGTAGCCGATGGGCGAACTGAAGCTGGCCGAAGCCGCCATGCAAATGGTAACGAAAAATGGCATCGGACTCACCTGCATGTGTTCTGCAATCGATAGCGACACCGGAAATGCCAGGGCTGCCGCTGCATTGTTCGTCATCACTTCCGTAAACACATTGGTGATGATGAATATCACTGCCAGCAGTACCAGCGGACTGTAATCGTGGCTCAGCCCCACGGCAAACTGCGCCACGGCGTCGGCCATGCCCGAATTTTGCATGGCACGGCTGATGGCAAAGGCCGAGGCAATGGTGATGAGTATGTCCCACGAAATGAACTTGGTGTACTTACGCGCCGGAAAAAGGTTCAGCCACGCCATGATAATGGTGACGATGCTCACGAAGAAGAACATGTCGAGCTTCATGTCCGGAAAAGCCGCGCGCACCGCAGGCAGTTCGCCCACCGTAGCCCCCACAATCATCAGCAGCAGCAAAATCACCGATGTCACCCGTTTCCACTGTGGCATTTTAGCCTCCTGCTCCTTGCCGTTCGACACCATCAGGAAGAACGACGAATCGCCCCAGTTCTGCATAAAGCTGTCGTCGGCCAGCAGCACCAGCGTGTCGCCATCGCGAAAGCGTTCGCGGCGCATGTCGTGCATAATCATGGTTTGTCCGCCACGTTTCAGTTCAAGGAGCGTAGCCCCGTATTTCTGCTTGAAGTCGAAATCGAAAATGCGTTTGTTGATGGCCGGGAAACGCGCTCCCAGCACCACCTCCACGCGGTGCAGACCCTTGTCGCGCTCCTCGGTCGAGGTCAGCTCGTCGCGGTTGGTGCGCTGATCGGGCAGCAGCCGGTTCGACACCAGCAGAATGTAGGCCAAACCGCAAAGGCACACGATGAGGCCCACTTTGCCCAGTTCGAACATGCCGAAACCGCTGAAGCCCGCATCGATGACCATGCCGTGAACCACGAGGTTCGTACTGGTGCCGATGAGCGTGCAAACGCCGCCCAGTATGGTGGCATACGACAGTGGAATGAGCAGTTTCGTAGCCGCCACCTTGTGTTTTTCGGCCCACCGCTTAATCATGGGGGCAAATATCACCACCACCGGCGTATTGTTCAGAAAAGCCGAAATGAACGACACCACCGGCAGCATGCGCAGTTGCGTTTGCCGGAGGCCGGCCCGTCCGCGCTGTGGCAGCAGGCGGTAAAGCAACTTTTCGAGCAAGCCCGAACGCCTCACCCCCTCGCTCACCAAAAAGAGCATCGCCACGGTTATCATTCCCTTGTTGGCAAAGCCCTCAAGCATTTCGCGTGGCGACAGAATGCCGGCACACAGAAATACCACTGCTCCCGAAAGTAACACAAGCCCCGGGCGCATGTGGTCCTTGATCAGAGCCAGCACTACGCATAGTAGGACAATGACCACGAATATCGACTGAAAACTCATAGTTGATAGTTAAGTATAGAGGCGTGTTAGCATATAATCAGGAGCGGCTCACCACAAAGAAGGGGTTGAGTAGGTTCTCCTTGTTGTAATGTAAAGGCTCGGTGGTGCCGGCCTGCATCACGGTGCAGCCTGCGGCCCGGGCTATGGCATGACCGGCGGCTGTGTCCCATTCCATGGTAGGTGCCAGGCGGGGGTACACATCGGCCTTTCCTTCGGCCACCAGGCAGAGTTTCAGCGAACTGCCGGCACTTACCGTGTCCACCTCGCCGTGTGCGGCCTTCAGGCGGTCAATAAATTCCTGCGTTTCGGCCGAAAGGTGCGAACGCGAAGCTACTACGCGGAACGGACGGTTTTGCGTGGCACCCGGCAGTGGCAACTGCTGTGCCTGCTGCGGTTGCAGGGTGTCGGCATCGACCTCGGCGGTAAAGGCACCTTTGCCAGCCTCGCCCCAGTACAGGCGGCGCGTGGCAGGCACGTAAATCACGCCCATCACTGGTTCGCCCTTCGTAACGAGGGCAATGTTTACGGTAAATTCGTCGTTGCGTTTCAAAAATTCCTTGGTGCCGTCGAGCGGATCGACCACCCAGAGCGTTTCCCACTGTTGGCGTACTTCGTAGGGCAGGTGTTCGCCTTCCTCGCTCAGCACGGGGTAGGGGGTCTGTTTCAGAGCCTCGGCAATCACTGCGTGCGATTTTCGGTCGGCCAGTGTCAGCGGTGAGTTGTCGGCCTTGCGTTCCACTTCCCAGTCGGTGTCGGGGTGGGTGTATATGCTCATGATGGCTTGACCGGCACGAATGGCCGCGTCAATAATGGTTTGCAACATAGTAAAAAAAATTTTTTGAGTGGTTTTCTATCTGCAAAAGTAAAACTTATCGGCAATATGGCGGCAAAACGCTGTGACAAATTCGAGTTTTGAGCGGCTAAGTAGTGGCTTAATGATGGTCTGCACCTGCTGAAGGGGGGGATGCTGTTGTCGGAATCATGGCAGAAATTTTCGAAGCCTTCTTAAACCTTTTGCCGTTTTGTCTGTCTTACTGATAATTGTGTGAAAAAAAGACGTTGCAACGCTTTATGCTGGTATGTACGCTGACTTCCGGAATCAGTGCACCACGCGCACACTTATTCTCTCTCTCTTAAATAAATACCGGGAGTGGGGGCGCAGTTCAAAACTGTTTGCTGCCGCTGTCCTGCTTTCCGCTAAATGTTGATTCTGTTATGAAAAAAATAGCTATCCTTGTGTGTGCAGCCTGCATGAGCTGCACCGCGCTTTACGCGCAAAACCGTGCGCAGACTGCCAAACCTGCCGACCGTATGGAAAAATGTACGAAGGTGGCCAATCGCCTGGCCGACAAACTGCAACTCGACGACCGCACGCAGCAATGGTTCGTGCCGCTGTATGCGGCGTATCAGGACACGCTCATGGGCATTCGTCGTACTTACCGCATGGGTAAACCTGCGGGTAAGGGTCAGGGCAAACAGGCGGGCGTGTGTGCGCTCAACGATGCTGAGGCTTTGCAATGTGTGGAAAATGCGTTGAAGCGCGATGAACTGACGCTAAAGGTGAAGCGCGATTACTACGTGCAGTTCAAACAGCAACTGACGCCGCAGCAGTTGGTTCGCATCTTCTGTACGCCGCAGCGCAAACCGAATCAGGGCAAGCGTCCGGCGCAGGGTCAGCGTGGTCATGGTCATCACCAGCAGGGTCATGGCGCTGGCTGGCAGCAAACTCCTGATTTTGACTAACTTTTCTATTGAACCTATTTTAGGTGTAAAAAAATTAACCCCGAAACTTGGTGTTATGCCAAATTTCGGGGTTTTTAAGTAGCATTTGCTTTTAGAATAAGCTTTTGCTTAGCAATCTTTAATCTTCAGTATTCCAGCTCTCAGAATCCCATCCGGTTTTTCTGGTGCTGAGTAAATCTGCTTCGTCGCTAATTACTGAATCAGGATTTGTATCTACTCCAAGAGATGCAGCAAGCATCGATTCAGCTTGAAGCGTGATAACTTCCATTTGAGGAGCAATATATGTTTTCTTCATTGTTTCTTTTTTTGAGGAGGTTTAACTTGAGTGTAGGCGAAAATTAGCGGATAAATACCTTCTTACCAGTGTTCGTTACGTAAACACCCTGCGTAGGATAGAGTACGCGACGACCGTTAAGATCGTAGTAGATGGTATCCTTTTCGTTGTCAACTTCTACACCGTCAATCCCCGTAGTGTTATCGCCAAAGTTGAATTGAAGCATAGCTGCTGCTTGAGCTGCAGGATTGAGGTCGGTAGTAAGGATGTATGCCTTGTTGGCAGGAACGTAGCCCTTATTGCCCTTGTTGGCATCCTTCAAACCATTTTTCTTGAATACAGCGCCGTTACCGCTCTTACCCAATGCAAAGGTTTCACCTTCACCAAAGCCCAAACGTTTAGCAGTAGCACCCTTCAACAGGTTGTCGGAAACATTTGCAGTAGCTTCACCCGTAGCAATGGTAAGTTTGTATTCATTAGGAACTTCAGTAGTGAGCAAGAAACCAATTCCAGCAGGAATTGTACCAGTAATTTCGGTCAAAGTCATGATATCATTCTGACAAGCTGTGGCCTTGTAAGCCTTAACACCTTCGGGCAAAGTCACAGCGAACGGCATGCAAACAGAGGCCCATTTTGCTTCACCGATAGTCACAGGAACTTCAGTAACTTTCTTGAATGACCAGAAGCCACCGACATCGTCGGCATGATCCCATTTCTTGAGTAAATCTCCATTATCTGCGTTAAATGCATTTATTGTATGACCATCAATCTTAATGTAGAACTTCGTATTGTACGAATCAACACCCTCAGCCTTAGCCTTCCAAGGTAAGTTTTCGATAGAATATTGACCGCCTGCTTTTTTATCAATCGGCATATTAATACCTGCATCAACATAACTACTCCAAACACAGCCTGTATTAGCACTGCGGAATTTATAAGTACCATTGCCCTGCTTTTCTACTTTCCAAAGACGCGGCAGCAAAGGGTCTTTGGCCGTAGTGCGATGAATGTTTCTATCATTATTGTCTTCTACACCAAAAACACCATCTGTTTTGCTGTGCATGTGTTGCGTTGAAGGATACTTCTTGTTGATGTTGTTATTTTGGTTCTCAATCAAGTAGTATGCATTCGCTTCGAAGGCTGTGCTGTTCTGTTCGATAGTGCTCAGAAAGTCACAATACGACGGCAAAGTCGGATTTTTGAGTGCTTCATCATATTTAGCCTTGATAGCAACTTTTTGGCTCTCGCTAATATAGCCTACATACGAATTGTCAGAACCGAGTTTATCCTCTTTAAAAGCAGCTTGGATTTGTGTTGTATAATTTGTAGTGGGTTTCTCGGCCTTTTCGAAAATCCAGGTAGTACCTTCATTATCTGTTGCAGAGGGAGCCCAAAAACCAATGCTACCATTTTGGTCATCAATGCAAGAACGATTAGTTACCGTTTCTGTTTTGCTGATAACAACACCAAAATCATTATATGGGTTCTTAAAAATGAACCAAGTTGCATCATTTGTTCCAAGGTTCAAATCCAATTGAAGCTTTTCGCCAGTAGCGTAATGTACAATCTGGAAACCTTTTTCATTTGTGTTTTCCTTTGTTACGTACCAAAGACAGAAATCATCTTTCGTGGTTTGGTCAGGTTTGGCACCGGTTGAGTGTAAATATTTTCCGCTACGTTTGCTTTTGATGGTGTAGCAGATGGGGTTATTTGTGTCTGTAGTAATTTCAGGCACTGTAACCGTTTGCTCTTGAGCATTCATTACCCCCCCCATCATACAAAAGAGGAGCAACAGTAAATAAGTAAATTTGTTCATATAAGATAGATTAATTAAATGAGTTCGAAGGTTGTTGTAGGGCAGAGAGGGCTATAAGAAGGGAAAGAGATAGGAAGTAAGGTAAGGTAAAGTCCTGTCTAGTCCTGTCTGCCTAAGGCATACGATTGAATAGTGCAGGCAAGGCAACCTGCTGTATACAACCGTTATATTGTCAACATTGCATAGTGTTAGTTCGACTGTACAAAAGGCAGATGAATCAAACAAAAAATGAAATGCTGTGTTAATTTTCTTGAGAGCGGTGCAAATGTAGATATTTTGCCAATTACAACCAAATAAAAAGCGGATATTTTTGAAAAAAACTGAAAATGAAGGAAACCGACGAAAAAAAGGTGCATTTCGAGGCAAATAGAACTATAAAAAACGCATGGTGCAGACGGTGACACTGCGTCAGCGTCCGCACCATGCGTGGTGAAGCAAGTAGACTACCGCAAAACTAAAATTTCAGGAGTTCCTCAATGAGCATTCCTAACAAGTGCTTAAGTCGTTGGTGTATGGCATGAGGTCGTCTGTAGCCTATTCCGCGCAAGCCCAACTCTCGATGGTGCCCGTTTCCGATGAAAAGTTCACGCCAATTTTGTGAACCGGTCGCGCATCGGCCTCGTACTCGCGCGCATAGCCTTTGTCCTCAATCTGCTGCAACGCCCCCGCCGCCGTGCCATCGAGCTTGAACTCAAAGATATAGACGAACTGTGGCGTTTCGATGACGCAGTCCACGCGTCCCTCGCTCTGCTCCTTTTCAATGTACA
>ERZ779852.1883-NODE-1883-length-18584-cov-8.513843_pt1 | contig 18584 bp, 12 predicted proteins | sample MGYA00511559_ERZ779852 | MGnify/ENA primary metagenome ERZ779852 (study PRJEB29588, sample SAMEA2157977) | human gut metagenome | biome: human gut; feature: human-associated habitat; material: faeces | place: Denmark | collected 2008/2010 ...
TTGGATAACCATTCGGATTCTCAGCCGGATCCCCGAACATCTCGATAAATTGAGATTTGAACAGCACTGAATGGCAAATTTTGATTTATCGCTCTGTTCTACAAGCCGAATAAACTGTTGTTGTAGTTCCATCGGCGGGACCATCACATCCAATTCGCTTAGTATTTTCAGGTTAATGTTCTTTTGTGCGACTTGAGGTGCTTGCTCCTCTAAAATCTTCTGAAAAAAACCAAACCAATAGTGTATGTAGATCTGGGTAACTCTTTCTCCAGAAACAAAACCCACAACGCTGTCAGGAAAGCATGCTTCAAACCCAAGGATAGCTGTTTGAGCTATATTGGCAGCAATAGTAATACACAGCGTCCCTTTAGGCCACATCTTGCTCTGGGCTAATCCAAGTTCAGAGTAGGTATTTTCATAGTGGTCAATGTACAGCTCTGCGGCGGTCACTTCTCCCGTCTGTATGAGTGGATATGGGCCGCCTAACAAAGCAGGATTGTTTCTTGGCCTTGCCTTTGACACACCTCTATTCAGTTCTCCTACGCTTGCAAGTTTTTCAATTGGATAACCATTCGGATTCTCAGCCGGATCCCCGAACATCTCGATAAATTGAGACTTAACGAGCTCATCCGTAGCGGCAATCAGCTTTTTATACGCCTCTTTTGTATCATTTAGTGACCACAGGACTTTGGCTAGTTTGCGCTGCGTGTCCAAATCCGGCAATTCAAATTCTTGATTCTTTAAATCACTCCAGTTTACTGTAGGTGACAGCGATCCAACCGAGATCCGTATAGCTGTATCAAAAAAATAATCCGATGCTATAAAAAGGGGGAAGAAATCCTTGTCGACTACAGCTTCCCTTGGCCTAAATATCATGCCATGAGCCGAAAATGCTCCATCGTGAGGAGCAATCGCAGCACGCCTCAAATAAGCATTTCGCTTTCCAAATAATACGTCACCTTCATGCATGACTATTTTGTCGCCCTTAATCGGAACTGCACTACCCCAGCGAGAAACGTGTAAGCAACCGGGATCCAAGTGCTCGAGTCCAATATAGGTTGATGTATCAATATCGTCAGCTTTAACTTTTTCCTTGCAGTTGATTGCAATCTGCTCAAATCGATATTTCGCCATTATGCACACCTCCTTACAGAAGCGGTGTGACGGAAGAAATTATTGCGTTTACTGGGCCCGATAAATTGAGAATTGCAAACAGATTATCCAATGTACTTGCGGTGAGATTCCTTGACGTTGTTCTGGTTCACCATAGCATATTGTAGTGTTGTATCAATGCTCTGATGGCCGAGAAGTTGCTGAACCTGCTCAATCGGCATGCCCTTGTCAATGGCCATTGTGGCAAGCGTCCGTCGAAACTTGTGCGGATGCACCTTATGAAAACTCAGTTCACGGCCAATTTTGCGGAGTCTTATCTCCACGCCGCTGATCTGAAGTCGGTCAAATGGCTTCAGCAAAGATATGAACAATGCCTCATTTGTGTCAGTGCGCTCGGCCAGATAGCGCTGCAGGTGAATTTTAGTCCGGGCATCAAAGTATACTTTGCGCTGTTTATTTCCCTTACCGAAAACGAGACATTCCCGGTTTTCAAAGTCCACATCACTGCGATTGAGTTTTACAAGTTCACCAACGCGGATGCCGGTTGAACACAGAAGATCAATCATAGCTAGATCGCGTGTATTGTCACAATGATCACGCATTAGCTCTAGTGATTCATCTGAGTAGGTTTCCTTAACTGTTTTTCCGGTTTTTACCTTATGAATTCTCCGTACTGGGCTTTTCACGATATAATCCTCATCTTCGAGCCACGCAAAGAAAGATGAGAGAATACGTCTCACATTATCTAGGGTAACTTTGCTCACGGTTCCTCGACGCTGGTAGGTGTCAAGGTAGGAACGCAGATCTCCAGTTGTAATCTGGCACTCCGGCTTGTCGATATTCTCCAACATATTTCGAATTGTGGATTCATAGTAGCGGAGGGACTTTTCAGAGCACCCCTCGACACGCTTTGCAGATATAAAAACCGGCAACATGCTGTTCTTATTGTGCGTGTATTCGGCTGATGATGGTTCTAAGGGTGACAGGTGCTTTGTCAGCACCTCCGAAAGCTGTTTCATTTGGGCTTTGTCCAGGATACCAATCATATCGTTCTGGATACTAATTACAATTTGGCTGATCATGAGTGTTTCCTCCTTTTCGTTATCCTCCGTTTCCAGTGTCTCCACGAGCCGGAGGAAACCTCATGACCCCATTTTTTAGCCGAGATTCTCGGCAATGATGCGCTTATATGTGGCGTTCAGCTCCGCAAGAGCCTGTTCCAGTTCAAATTTTGATTTATCGCTCTGTCGTAAAAAATCTAAATACTCCCGTTGTTTCTCTTCTGGTGGGCATATCACTTTGAGCCCAGCAAGTTTATCAAGAGAAATATATGTTACGGTTGTTTTGTTTGTCACCTCATCAAGTGTCTTCAGGAAGCCCTCTTCAGCAAACAAAGCAGCCGTGAATTCAGGTAATAGTCTGCAGTCACATTTTGCCTTGAGCCAACTGATCATGCCGTCTTGGAAATAGAAGGCATCATCATCGGCAAGAATGTAACATTTTCCTATAGTCCCGCGTGACGTCACTAGAATGTCTCCCGCTTTAGGAACAAGCCCTGATTCTTTCAATTCACAATATTTCTGCTCGGAAATAAAAACTGTCGGATGGCTTTCCCCAGTATTTATTCGTTCAAGGACATCTCCTACCTTCAAAAAAGGAATGCCACTTGTAGTCAATTCCTTTGCATATATTCTCTTGCTGGATTTGACATCGTATAACTCTCTGATCTCATACGATGGCCATGCCGACAGATTGCTTGTCACCGTTTCGGTTCTCCCAAACATCTCGATAAATTGAGATTTCACAAGTTCGTCCGTGGCTGCAATCAATTTCTGATAGGATTTTTTCGTGGTATCCATAGCCCACAGGAGCTCCGCGAGCTCGCGCTGTCTATCCATACTGGGTAATTCAAACTCATAGTTTTTCAGATGCTCCCACTTAACACGGGGAGAGAGGGAACCGGCAGACTTGCCAACAGCAAAGCTAAACAAGCCATCGTTCTGAATGATGAATGGAAGGAGTTCAGGAAGAATGCGATCCGGAATGGCTTCAATAACTGTGATGTCTCCTGAGCATATACCATCGAACGGAGCAACGGCAGCTTTCCTGAGGTATGCTCTGCGTCGGCCAAACAGGACGTTACCCTTACGGAACACCTTTGTGAAGGTGTTATCACTATCCTCATCCCATGCGGTGAGAGTCACTTCCTCCGGGGTCAGATGCTCAAGGCCGACAATGGGATATCCGTCCTTGCTGCCCCCACAAGTTTCCTTGTGCTCGATAGCAACATCGCCCAATTTCACTTTACTCATTCTTTTCAGCCTCCTTTCCCAGCATAGCATTCAGCTTCGCATAGCTTAGCTTCATCATTTCAGATGCCGCTCTCCAACTGTCATAATGTTCCTGAACGGAACGAGAGTCGATTTCTTCTTCGTTCACTTCCGGCTTGACATACAGCGGAATGCTGAGAGAGTAGTTGTTGTCGGCAATATCTTGAATGGTTGCAACTCTAGCAAAATCGCCATCATCGCAGTAGTTTTTGTAAGCAGTTGCAATGCGCTGAATATGTTTGTCTTCGAGATAGCTCTGTGCATTCTTGCGCTCAACCTCGTTTATGGCATTGATGAAAAGCACCTGTCCACGGCGTTCCGACCGCTTGGTCATACGGCAAATCATGATGCAGGCTTCCATCGGTGAGTTATAGAACAAGTTCGGCCCAAGGCCGATAACACATTCAACTCTGTCGCTTCGGACAAGCTTCTCACGCATCGCACTTTCCTCATTACGGAAAAGAACTCCGTGTGGGAACAGAATAGCGCATCGGCCGGTATCTTCTTTGAGGCTTGCAATAATGTGCTGAAGGAATGCATAATCAGCACGGCCCTGCGGAGGAACACCCAAAAAATTGCGTCCGTATTTGTCACTCTCAAAGGCAGCGCGATCCCATTGGCTAATGGAATAAGGTGGATTTGCTAGGCAGAGATCAAACTGCTGTAATTTCTCGTTTTCAATAAACGCGGGAGCAGCAAGTGTGTCTCCGTTTACAATGCTGAAATCCTTGACTCCATGCAGGAACAGGTTCATCTTGCCAATAGCAGAAGTCAGTGCATTGATTTCCTGGCCATAAACCGCCACATTGCGCCATTCTTTACCCTGCGCTTTCAGATACGCTATGGCTGAAATGAGCATACCTGCACTTCCACAGGTCGGATCGTATATGGACTCGCCAGACTCAGGTTTCAGCATTTCTGTCATTAGATGGACAACAGTACGGTTGGTATAGAACTCCTGTGCCGTATGTCCACTGTCATCGGCAAATTTCTTGATCAGGTACTCATATCCCTGACCGAGTTCATCCTCAGGGCAGTTGGCAATGGACAACGTTTTTGTGCTGAAATGCTCCAGCAGGTCTTTCAAAAGTCTATCTGGAAGACGGTTTTTATTGGTCCAAGCCCCGTCACCGAAGATGCCCTGAAGCTTTTCGGAATTTGCATTTTCGACCTTCCTGAAAGCCTCAACAATAGCTACGCCAACATTTTCTGAAACGGCACGAACATCGTTCCAATGGTATCCTTTAGGAACGATAAAAGTATGAATCTCATCCTCATCAAATTCAGCTGCGTCATCGCCGTATTCAGCGATGGCTTTGGCTGTTTCCTCGTCGTACACATCACAGATGCGCTTGAAAAAGAGGAGCGGAAAAATGTACTGCTTATAGGCGCCGGCATCAATGTTGGTCCTAAGTAGAACCGCAGAGTTCCAAAGGTAGGACTGCAGTTCTTCAATGGTTATTCTCTTACTCACTGACGTAGCCTCCCTTCAGCAGCAGTTCTCTCATCCGGGTTTCGGCCTTGATCATCTCGTCATAGGCTTCGAAGTACTGTCTGCGGATTTCCTCCGGCGGAACTGTTTCTTGTTCCTTCTTTTCGATATAGTTGTTGATTGCCAGAGAATAGTCCTTTTCTCGAATGTCAGCAATCGTGACGATCTTGACCTTTTCGACCACATCCTCATAAGCGGTGTAGTAATCGAAAACAGTTTGAATATCGGCTTCTGTCATGATGTTCTGCGCACGTTGCGGAGTGTAGATCCCGGAACCGTCGATCATGCAAATGCGGCCTCTGTGGGAGACGGCCTTGTTGTTGTTCAGGAAAAGGATACAAGCGGACACTCCGGTCGAGTAAAATACGCCACTTGCCATTGTGATAATAGCTTCCAGCTTATCCGATTCAACGAGTTGCTTGCGGATTCCGCCCTCCTTGCCGCTTCTGAACAGGACTCCTTGCGGGAGCACCACAGCGCAGCGTCCGGTTTTCGGATTCATCGACTTAACCATGTGCTGTAGCCATGCAAAGTCACCGTTGGAATCAGTCGGGCAGCCCCAAATGTTACGACCGTAGATATCGCTGCTGAATTGTTCGGAGCCCCAGTTCTTCAAAGAGAAGGGAGGATTTGCTACAACACAATCAAAGGTTTGCAGAGAACCTCTTTCCAGATAATTGGGTGCGCGAAGTGTATCGCCCTGTGTGACTTTGAAGTCTTTAGCTCCGTGCAAGAACAGGTTCATTCGCGCGATTGCGGAGGTCGCAAGATTCTTTTCCTGACCATAGATGCGGCCATACGTGAGCTTGTCACCATGCATGAATCGGATGGCCTCGATTAGCATCCCGCCCGTTCCACATGCCGGATCGTACACGGTTTCGCCAGCTTTGGGAGCCAGCAGCATAATGAGCAGCTTAACGATAGACCGAGGGGTGTAGAACTCACCAGCATTTTTCTTTGACAGGTCTGCGAATTTCTTAATCAAGAATTCATAGCTGTCGCCCATGACATCGGCAGAGTAATTGTTGTTGCCGACTTTGAGCTTGGACATGTGCTCAATGAGGTCTTTTAATCTCTCGTCCGAGAGTTTTGTTTTGTCTGTCCAGTTCGCATCATCAAAGCTGCTAAAGACCCCACTCAGGGTATCTGGGTTTGCCCTCTCGATACCATTCATTGCGTTGACGATAGCAACGCCGACGTTTTCGCTTGCCTCACGAACATCCTGCCAGTGACATCCGTTCGGGATGACAAAGCGATGGTTTTCAGCGAAGCTCGCATATTCCTCATCGCCACCGGATTCCTCAAGGGCTACCTGTGTTTCTTCGTCATAGACATCGGAGAGCCTTTTGAAAAATAGAATCGGTGTCACATAGCTCTTATACTCATCCTGATTGATAGGACCACGCAAAATGTTGCAGGCCTCAAACAGGTGGGAAAAGAGCTTTTGACTTGTCGTTTCTTCAGGATGTGCTGTGCTGGCGTCCAGTTCAAGATCAGCAACATCCATAGCTGATTCTATCATCTCTGCACGACCTCCCGTTTTTACTTTCTTACCGGTAGATGGCGGAATGCCCACGCTTCCAATATCATTCTTTTTCTCGGTCTTCGCTGGATACCGGTTTTCGAATTCCAGCAAGATTCTAAGAAGCCGTTCGTCCAAAAAGGTAAGAGCATGCTTCCTAATGCTGGTCGGCACACCGTAGTAGGCTTCGGCAACAGAACCGGTAATAGCAGCGAGTGTATCACTATCGCCGCCGATTGATATGGCATTTCTTATTGCATCCTCGAAATCGGTCGATTCAAAAAAAGCCTCCAAAGCCTGTGGGACGGTATCCTGGCAGGTCTCGTTGAACTGGTAGTTTTCCCGGATGCTATTAAGAGTAAAGCCCAGCGGATAGTAGTTCTGTATTATGTAATCTTGTATCTCAATCAGGCTCTTTCCGGTTCGGGCGAGGAACACCGCTACAGCAGTAGCTTCAGCTCCTTTCAAGCCCTCAGGATGGTTATGTGTGACTTCGGTAACAGCTTTTGAAAGCTGCTTGACTTCATCGATAGTTTTTCCAACATAACCACACCCGCTGACCCTCATTGCTGCTCCATTGCCGTAACTATTATAAGGCATCGGATTGTCGGAATACATCCAGCGTCGGAATGAACCGCCGTAGCCGCAGAGAGGATAAGGGCGGCCAACATCCTGCATGGAGTGCACAGCCTGTTCACTCAAATCGCTATAGTCTGCTTTGCATTTCATAAGAGCGTCACAGACAGCTAGTGACATCACGGAGTCATCGGTGAAAAAGCATTTGTGCGTGAGCAGGTCGAAATCCTTTGACCTGTGGTTATGCCATTCGAAGCGTGATCCGACGATATCACCAATTATTGCACCAATCATCTAAAAACCTCGTTTTCAAAGGATTAATAATACTGCTCGATATAGTTATAAGCTTTGTCAAAAACATCTTTGTCTTTAATCTTATATTTGATCCAGACGACGCTACGCAGGGCTTTCTTGACTTCCTGCTTACCGGCGGTCGTGCTCTGCCAACCATCAAAGCGTACAATTTTAACAATGCTGTCAATGTCAGCCACAATGCGCTCAACAATAACCGGAGTACTCTTATTCTTGACTCCATTAAAGAGTTCAGTAAGCGCGGCAATACCTTTGTCAATTTCCTGTTCCGGTACCACTTCTTTTTCTGCCTGGGCTGCTTCCTTTGCGAGTTCGAGCAGGAGTTTCAAGAACTCAATACTGGTGATAAGGCCTTGTTCATGCTTTTCGCGCAGAGCTTCTAATTTCTCGCCAAGGCGCACAAACTTTGGATCGTTGGTGTGGTTCAAAATTTTTGCGACTAGGTTGATTTCGACCTTTTTTGTAGTCTTCTTCAGATCCTTCTGCTTCTCCAAAAAGTCATCAATAAGGTCAGCATCCATAGAGAGGATATCCATATCTTCATCAGCCTCTCCAACGATGACATTCTGGTGAACGAGTTCAATGGTCTTTGCTCCAAGAGAGGCCCAAATCAAACCTCCACGGCCATCGGTCGGCTTGACCGATTCATAAACGCGAGATAACCATTGATAGTCCACCTTGTAAGGGCTCAGGAAACTATCAGGAGAAAGCGCATCCCACGCACGATTCAAAACACGATAGTCTGCCGCAAAAGCATCCTTTTCTTTGTTTGTTGGGAGACACTCCTGGGCTGCCATCAAGCCCTCCCAGCCTTCGATAGTTCTGTCGATACCCATAAAATAACGTAAGCACTTTTTGAGGAGGGCAGGAAGCTGCTTCTTGATTTCTTCTATGTTTGTGATAATACGACGCATGCTGGTCTCGTCGAAATCAAGAGCCTTTGCCACGTCATCGAAGATACCAATATAGTCGACGATCAGTCCATGAGTTTTACCTTGATCATAGGTCCTGTTAGTGCGGCAGATGGCCTGAAGGAGCGTGTGATCTTTCATTGGCTTATCGAGATACATTACCTGAAGGATAGGCGCATCAAAGCCGGTCAACAGCTTTGCGGTGACAATAACAAGCTTGAGAGGACTGTGTGGATCGCGGAAATAATCTAGGACTTTACTCTCTTGATCCCGATCACGACGGTATTTTTTATAACGATCCTCTTTATCGTTGTTTGTATCCATAACGATGGTAGTAGCTTCCTCGCCAAGAAGTTCGTCAAGGACATCTTTGTACATGAGGCAGCACTCTCGGTCGTAAACAACGACCTGCCCTTTATATCCGTTTGGCTCAATTTTCTCCTTGAAGTGCTTTGCGATATGCTCGCATACCTTACGAATGCGGGCTGGGTTATACATGATGGCTTTCATGTTGACACGTCGAGACAGCTCGCTCTTTTCTTCTTTTGAAAGTCCTGCCTCATCAGTCATTGCATCAAATTCGCGGTCCAGCTTGTCCTTGTCCACATGCAGTTCAACCGGCACAGGTTCAAAGTGTAGTGGCAGCGTTGCGCCATCACGGATGGAATCAGAGAAAGAGTAGCGACTCATATATCCGGTGCGGTCTTCTTCGGCACCAAATGTCGCAAAAGTATTTTTATCGACACGATTGATTGGAGTACCCGTTAGGCCAAAGAAGAATGCATTTGGAAGAGCCATGCGCATTTTTTCACCAAGATCTCCCTCTTGCGTTCTATGTGCCTCATCGACCATGACGATAATGTTGTCGCGGGCGTTCAGTTCGCCACTTACTTCACCAAATTTGAATATAGTGGTTATAAGTATCTTACGCATGTCTCCACGGAAGAACGAAATCAGTTCTTCCTTTGTAGACGCACTCGTAAGATTGGGGATGTCAGAAGCATTGAATGTTGCTGTAATCTGCGTCTCAAGGTCGATGCGGTCATCAACGATAACTACTGTCGGGTTCTTGAGCTCAGGATTCATGCGGAGCTTTTGAGCAGCAAATACCATTAGCAAAGATTTTCCAGAACCCTGAAAATGCCAAATCAATCCTTTTTTGGGGTAACCAGCAACAACACGGTCGACGATCATGTTTGCTCCCTCAAACTGCTGATAGCGACAGATTATTTTATATTTTCGGTACTTCTTATCGGTCGCAAACATGGTGAAGAACTGGAAAATATCCATAACCTTTTCAGGCGTAATCATGTCTTCCATGCTGATCTTTACATCAGCCAGTCCGCCCTCGGTTTTGTGAGTTGCAGTATGCCACGGCCCCCACATGTTGATTGGCATGTTAATGGAACCATATCGATAACATTTTCCTTCGGTAGCGAAGTTGAATATATTTGTTACGAACATCGCCGGGATGCTTTTTTCATAGGCGGAGATGTCACCAGCTGCATCCAGCCAAGTAATCGCACTGCGGACAGGCGTTTTCAATTCGCCGACCGTAACAGGAAACCCGTTGATAAGTAAGACGATATCTAAACGTTTGCCACCCTCAGCCTGCGGATAAATCCATTGATTAGTTACAACATACTCGTTGAGTGCAAGGCTCTCCTTCTTGAGTGTCCCGAAAAAACGAATTGGGATCATGCGCCCATTTTCCCCAAACGGATAGGAGTTTTCTTCAAAAATCAGCTTCTTAAAGAGTTCATTTTGCGTAACAAGATTGTGCGCCTGTACAGATAAAATGAGAGTTCGCAGTTTATAGATAACCTCATCTGCACGAGAAGGCTCGGCTGCAATCTCTGGGTTAAGACGTATGAGCGCTTCTTTTATCATTGGCTCTACAAGAACATCTGAGTACATCCGGGGGAGCTGGTCAGATGGAATGTACTTCCATCCATTATCTTGCAGAGTTGCTATTACCATCTGTTCAATGGTGTTGTCTTCATTGAAATGGATTGACATATTTCTTTCCCTCACACTTGTTCGGAATACTCTTTCAAATTAAGTCAAAAAAGGTTGAACTATAGTAAGTAGTGCCTTTGCTTTATTGGCATGAAACGATACCATGGCATCCCAGTCCTCTTCGTTTGTGATGCTAACTCCTTCTAACTTATCGTAAATACGACATGCCCGTACTCCGTCCTGGCTCACCCATGTAAGTGACTTTCCATACGCAGTTTCTATTTCAAGCCGATGGTTTTCGAAGATACTAAAGAGCTTTCGGTTGCGATCATAATTTCCTACGTCGATATAGATCTCTACCCGAGCAGAATCGAAATTAGCAATACAAGAAACAGAGACACCAGGTTTGTTTGTTCCACCCATAATTGTGTTATTTTTCTGAGGTGACACATTTTTGAAACTACCAGTAGCCGCTTGAATCATTGGGATAGCTTTTTCCCAGTATTTCCTACGGATTCTGTATCGCTCTGCTTCGTCATCCGGAGCAGCACTCTTAGTATCATCAAGGAAGAATACCAAGTCGGCAGCATCCTGCTTATACTGCTCGAAGAACTTCCGAAGCAGATTGACTTTATACTGAGTCGCGGTACCAGTCCAGATATAAATGTCATCATCAATTTTTACACTGCTGGAGAATTCGTCTGGCGATCTGGTAACCTGAATCGACAGATCTACGCTATCATCGGCATCGGCAAGGTAATTGAGATATGCCTTATTACCATTATGAAGTTCTTTTAGAACCTCAGTGTACATTTCTACCCACGAAGTTGTTTCATGCTCAACACCACGGAAGCGGTATTTCACGATGCTATGACCGGTAAGCGTAATATCATCATCCAGCGACACTTCCTCATACTGCTTCTGAGGCGGAGTATAGCTGCTATCAGCATAGGGCCACAGAGACACAGCTTGCTGTGTAAGGTATTTACAGCGTTCTTCAAGTTCAGGAAGACCCCAGTGTTCTTTCTGTGCGACCCATTGAGTCATTCTGATACCGCTCTGTAGATACCCATCCTCCATTGTTTTTTTCTCGCTAAAGGGAGCATTGCTATATTTCGAGTTATAGGCTGTAAGGGTCAGATTCGCCAACGTGTGCAGCCATTCTCCATGTATATTCTCTGCATCTTGCCCAAGCTCACTAGTCCAAGCGGGGGTCAATTTCTGAGGCATAATATGTTCAATTGTGTACTCACCGCTATCGAGGCGCCCGTAGACGTCCTTATACTCATTGCTGTCACCGTTTTCCAGGCGTTCAAACAGATACGCTTTGTAACGTGGGAGCATAGCGTAGATATTCTTGGTTCGCAGACAATCTGCAAAAGTCTCGTTATCAGGGAATGCGGCCTTTTCCTTTTTGGAGGTCAGTACATATTTCATTTTTTCAATGAAATTGCTGTAGGTACCGTCAAATCGCTTGATATCGGAACTCATTGTAAGGAATACCTTTGCAAGTGTATTAGAAGGCAGGTCACAAATGATACGGCGCAAGAGGTAGGATTCTACGATTCTGCAAATCTCGGCAACCTCATCCAAGTTCAAGAGGCTGCTTTCCTGTAGCCTCATTACTTCCATCAGAAACGGTCTTGTGACGCTGCTTTCAAAACGATTCAAGCGGAAAAGAGACGCCTTCAGCTTCGCAGGAAAACTCGGATGTCCAAGCAGGAGCTTGTTATACCGCTTAGCATAGCCTAGGAGATCTTTCATGATGGATTCCATTTCACCGGGCATCTTTTCGGCATATGCCTTAAACTCGGTGTAGATATCCTTCATCCCGGTGATCTTCTTCTGTTTGATGCTCAGGTAGTCGCGGATAAATGGGCTTACATCATACGAATTGTTTTGCTTATTATAGCCGGCATTTTTTTCAATAGGGTTCCAGTAGCTGTCATAGAACCGCTCTTGCTCTTCAATGTCAAGGCCCATCAGTACAAAGTTGCGGATCTTATCGCCCTCGTTTAACTCAAGACCGGTGGAGTTAAGACTTTCAAAAACCAGTTGAGGGTCATCATCTGGTGGTGTGAGTGTGATGTCGATTATCTGAAGCTTCTCTACCGCTTTATAAAGCTGATCGATAGTAATAGCCTGTTTCTGAATCTCATTGTAGAAAAAGAGATAGTTTTGAGTGATATTTGATGAACGGTCAAAATCGGCCGGATCCCCCCAGAGACGATCGTATGCGTCCTGGTCGCCCTTGATAGGCTTGAGCTTGACTTTACGCTTCCGAGGATTGATCTCATCCACCAGGTACTTTTTTGTAATCTGAGCGTATAGATCGTCATCTTCGGGGATTACTTTTCCTTCCTTAATCAGGTTGGCCATAGCCAGAAGAAGTAGTGAAACAGTTGTAATTCGCTGTTGACCGTCAATCACGAGGTAATCAGAGCTGCTCCCCATAGGATCGCTAACAGAGACAATTCCTCCAAAGAAATGCCAACGTTTTCTATCACGAATGGTGCGAACAAGATCCTGATACAGTTTCCTGCAGTGTTCCTCTCGCCAGTCGTAGTTTCTCTGATAAACAGGGATGATTAGCTTATCTGCATTTTTCAAATAATGGGTTAAAAGCTTCCCTTGACCGTTCATGATTTACCCTCCAGCCCATCAGTGGCGTTCTTCTTTCTGGGTTTCTTATATTTCTCGGAGTAACCGATATACTTTCCGCTCTTTATTCTGGCATCCACTGGCTTTTCTGCGCCTTTCGGAAGGAGCCAACAATAACCAGCACGCTCTGCGCCCGGTATCCGCCCTTGAGAGCAAAGCGTTTGAATACGCCTGTTAGATAGGTTCCATTTAGTTGCTGCTTCGCTTATGGTCATATAATCCATCTCGACACCTCACACATAACAAAGAGGTCCTGTCGTGGCAGAACCTCTAAATGGCTGCCAAAGTACGCAGCTGTAAAACTATCAAGTATCAAGTTAATAATACACCATCATGCGAATAATATCAAGCCAGCTATGTGGATTAGCTACGACCATTTCGTGAACAATCGGCACAGACTCCCCGGTTTGCACCTCCCTTGCCACCGTAATAGGACATCTGCGCTTCCTGCTTAATTCGGCCGCAAACCGTACACATGATCCATCGCCGATTGTAGCGATCCACTGTCCATTCATCAGAGGTCGGGTCATAGCTCTGGCAGATCCGGATATATTCCGCATCCAGCTCCTCTTGCGTAGGACCGACTGGGACCACAGGCCTAGCAGCATACGGTGTTGGACGAGGATAGACAGATCTTCGCTCGAAAGATCTTTCTCGTTCTTCACGCAGCCGGATCTCTTCTTCATTCGTTCTCCTAATCTTATCGATGTCGAATAGCCGATCTTGCAAATCTCTCTTGAAGTCTTCTTTCTTTTGAATTCCCGCACCTGCAACGCAGAGGCAGCAAGGTGGCTGCGCTACATTGAAATGACAATGGGCACAATCGATCCACCGAGCAGAATACTTGCCCTTATATTTTCCAAATGAAATCGGGCACAGGTTGCCGGTTCCATGCTCCGGGGGCGAAACCGCTACAGCGTAGTACTTTTGCTTCCACTGTTCCTCCAGACGGCTGAAGACCCATTCGGTACGGTCGTTATCTTGAAGTACGCTTTGAAGCCTATCCGGGGTAAACTCCGTATCTTGTTCAATCTTCGGCATGGAGATTACCAAAAGCGAGTAGTCCTCCGCTTTTGCTTCTTCTGCCAGTTCCACCCTATCATCGTCATCATAATAGCGGTCAAAATCCAACAGGATTCTTAACGGTGTCCCTTGCATGGTCACGCGTAGCAGCGGTGGATAAGACAGGGGTTCGCACTCGAAAGCGACAGAGTCAATCTTCAATCTTCGTGCTTCCTGCAAAAGTTCTGGATCATGCCATGCTGGGAACCGCAACATCACTGGGGGCAACGTCAAAAAGCCACTCTGCTTCAACGCTTCGGCAAACGCCTTATAGATGGCCACCTCGCTTGCATACATACACTCGTAATTTGAAACATGAGCAAAGTGGTGGCGCCGCCGCGTTCCTTTTCGTGCCTCAAATGGTTGCAGACAAGCTGCACAGATGCAGTTGCACTTTTGACCGCTGGGCACCTCGGAGATATGCTTCAACTCGCCGGTTAGCTTATTGACGCCGAAATAGATATGACTCGCTGAACGCTTTTTGATGTTCTTTGCCATATGCACCTCGCTATATTCTACCGAGATTATCTTTGAAGATCACTTGCGTTCGAATACAAAACTGATACGGTCTTGGTATTCAGGCAACTGTTCCAGATAGACATTAAGGCGCCGTGCTACCTCAGCACGCTCCAATGCTGACGCTTCTACCGGGTTTAGGTCGTGCCCACCTTCCTCCATGATATCCACTGCCATTTCATACAGCAGCTTATCCAGAAGCTCTTCGGGGCTATCAATTACAAGGCAGTCCATGTCGCCGACAGTACCACGGCAACTATCGATGCTGATGTAGATATACCCGACCTTACCAGACCATACAATATCGAAGTATGGAGTTGTTTTGATGTACTCGGAGAATACGCTCATGACTCGTTCAATGGCCTCTTTCACGCTGGTGTCATATTCCTTTTTCATGTCGGAGCCCTCCTTAAAATCGAATGGATGGGAGATGCACCTCTCCATACTTATCCGCTTCATGGATAATGCGAGGATAAGCACAGTAGAAGAACAGACCTCCTTGCCTATAATCCGTTCCTGTCCGGAACTCGTTGATTAAATTGTTCTGACATTCCCGGCATTGGTTGTTATGCCAATCGTGCGTTTTCGGGCATATGTACCAGTCCCGTGGATTACCCTTGATTCGGCTGCACTTCGGCGCATAGGGTTGGTTATCACGGAGGAAGGCATCAAACCGCTTCCGCTTGCTCAACAGAATGTTTTGTAGGCCGTCTTCAGTAAAAAGATCTGGCGCAAAACCATCATCAATGAAGAATCGGCGATAGTCGGCATACCCGTCATCGTCTACGATCGCCCACTCCACCTTCACGAGCCATTCGCAACCGTCGTCATCATGGTCTTCGGTGAGCTGCAGAACGACTGCTATATCTGTGGATCGCTGAGGAACAACTGAAGCGAGCGCGCGATTCGGCCACTTCCACACAAACTTGTTCTCATCATCCAGGCTGCTGGAGATATACTCATTCCCAAAGGCGTAGGTCTCATCGAACACCCAAATCACCTTATAGCCGGCCCTCGTGTAGAACTTATTGCGCAGTTCAAATTCACCGGCAGAAATCGGACTGTGCTGAAACTCAATGACATAGCCGCCCATCAAGATGTCTGCACGATGGCATTCGCCCCTGTGTTCCACGACAATCTCACGAACATTTTCGGGAAAACGCGATTGCCATCCTCGGTGCCATTCAGACATATCGTATTTCCAGTCATCCATACACGAGGTCACATGAGCGAAGTGCCACGAATTGACTTCGCCCTGGCGAGGAATCACCTGGTTGCCGCACACAGGACAGTAATACTCTTGCCCCTTCTCCGCATCGAATGCGTGAACGCGGTGATGATCCGCTGTCAAAGCATATTCCAAAGTGATCCCTCCTCACAGAATAATCTAATCGCTGTCTTCTTGGCTGCTCGCGTCTCTCTGGAAGCCATACTCAAAAAAGCACATGTCCAGGATTTTGGCTGCCGGATACTCAATTCGGCTGCCGCAATGTTTCCGGAGCTTTTCAAACTCATCCTCATGGTCAAGATACAGGTTGCCAAGTGTTCGGATGGATTTCGCACTGAAAACTTGGGGTGCAGCACAGGTATCAGCAAGAGCCTTTTTGAAATACCGATCATAGGCGGGTACGCAGCCCACAGTACCCAGCAAGATCTTGGTAAGCAAGGTATCCGTTGGGATGCCGGCACCGGACGCCACATAAGCTTCTGTAATGCTCTCGCTAAGTTTCATGATGCGGTCAGCATAATACTCCTGCGAGAGTTTCTCGGGAGAAAGGTCCCAGAGATCATCCCACTCCGGCTGATAAATCAAACGGACAACATCCGCATGGATCTTGTAATCTTTCTGCATGAGGAAAGAGTTTCTAAGCATACCCCAACTGGCCAAATACCAAGCCAAGTGCAGGCAGAGATAGTCGATCGTGGCGTCAATCTGCGGGCGCCTATTCAGCCGAAACGCTTCATGGCAGTACTCCCAAGAGAGATACCGGTGATGTGGATCATCCTTCATACTGTCATAGCACTCGTATCCGGCTTGAATGGCTTCAGCAAGTTTTTTCTGATCCACAACACGATAGGGCGGCTTACTATGGTGCGTGTGGCCCTGTACTTTGCCTTTCCTGAATACGACCCATTGTTCCTCTAAACTAATGAAATCCACGACATATCCCGCGTTGATCCAGCTGGAGCAAAAGGATGCAGGGCTTGAGAGATTTGCCCAGGATGGTCTGTTCTTATATGCGTGGTTAGGGATTGGGATGATCTGGTTCAACTCATCGAAGGTCAGCTTAACAGAGTCTCCTCCGTGTTCCTTCAGCCACTTCCCCAGCGGGGCATATTTTTCGCCAATAGCCATATCCGTCACCCATTCAGTTCATGAGGCTTGAACACTCTTTTGTCCAGCGCGAAGATGCGATTGCTCACCTCTCCCACCTGGAGACCGGCCAAGGTCTCGCGGTAGATTTCCATCCGGCTGTCAAGCATATCGATCTGGGAGAGCAGCTCGCTCTCCGCACAGATGGGCTTCACTGCAGCGCCGAATTCTGGCTCTCCGTGATGGGAAAGGATCATGTGCTGCAGCAAAACGGACTTGTCTTCAGGGATCCCCAGTTCCGAAGCTACGGCAGCAACTTCCTGTGCACCCATTACGAGATGGCCAAGGAGCTGTCCTTTCACCGAATACTCCGTGACGAGGCCGAGCTGAGAAAAGGTAAACTCCCTCTCTTTGGCAAAGTCGTGAAGGAATGTACCGGCAAGCAGCAGGCTGCGGTCGATGATATCCCCGTGAACGCCCGACAGGAAATCAGCCGTTTTCATCATGGTCGCAGTATGCATCAGAAGTCCGGAGATAAAGCCGTGGTGGACGCTTTTAGCAGCCGGGATCGTCTTTAGGGACTCCTTATGGCGGGCCATCATCGTGCTGCAGATCTTCCTGTAATCAGCATCCGTAATCGAACTGATCAGTCTCTCCACTTCTGCCATCGTAGTGTCCACATCAATGGGAGCCACCGGGACCAAGGCGGACAGGTCGTAAGTATCATTGTCGTCAGCCAAACGGATCCGATCGACAGTAATCTGCGGGGTGCCTCTGAACTCGGAGACAGTGCCACGGATCTTCACAACATTGCCTTCATCTGCAGAGGAGATGGGGCCAGAATAGTCCCATACTTTTATTTCGATGGAGCCGGATCGATCCGACAGAGAGGCGCTCAAAAATGGCTTGCCGGTTGCGGTTGTCTTGGGATATGCAGCTTTCAAAACATAGAAGCCCTCCACCTCATCCGAAAGGGACATCTCTGCGATCAATTTGTTATATTCCATCTTTATTCCTCCGTAGTCGGTCTTCGTTTAATCGCCTTTGACACGAACCCCAAACCCATTGACTTCAATATCCTCGTCTGCGGGAATGAGCAAGTACTTCCGGCCATCAATGATCCTTGTCTCAACCAAGTAACTGTGCTCCGGACCGACCGAAATTGTCGCATCGGCGGTCTTAACTTCAAAGCGGCTGCTATCAATCAGATTGGCCGGGTTCAGCGTTGCTCCATCACCGAACTGGGTGGCGCAACTATCACGGAACGCAAGGATCTTCTCCTCTTCCACACCGTTATCGCGCAGGATTGCTGCCGCATCACTGACGGAGAGTTCCAGCGGTTCGGGGTCATGGCTCTCCTTATGCTGTTCAATCTGGTCGCGGAGTCTGTCATGGATAGACTGGACCAGTTCCATATTGCAGGCATCACCCAAAGCTTCGCTGAGTGCATTCTGGAATGCTTCTTTTTGCTCAGCGGCAGACATGGGGGCTGTGGTATGAAATACGCTGTCGATAACTTCCTGGTGGATCTCATCTGTCTTTCTGGAATAGAACAAAGCATTGTAGATATTGGCCGCACGATCGTCAAAGGCTGGGAACAAGAATCCCAGTTCCGGTGCGGCAACGATCTGGCCAGCACAACTGTGGAACTCATTATCTCCAGGGAAGAATCCTAACTCCACTTTGCGCTCCTTCACAGGACAGACACAGCAAACGACATAGGAGAATACGGCATCGGATGCATCTGCGTCCATCTCGTCGTTTTTATTCTTGTGGGGGACATCGTATGTGTCATATGCCAGGAGGATCAGGTAGT
>ERZ779852.1887-NODE-1887-length-18556-cov-5.417653_pt1 | contig 18556 bp, 14 predicted proteins | sample MGYA00511559_ERZ779852 | MGnify/ENA primary metagenome ERZ779852 (study PRJEB29588, sample SAMEA2157977) | human gut metagenome | biome: human gut; feature: human-associated habitat; material: faeces | place: Denmark | collected 2008/2010 ...
AGTCCGGCAAGCCAAAGCGCGGTCGTCCGGCGGCTCCGAAAACTGAGGCTCAGGAGATTTAGTTACTTTTTTAGGGAAAACTCAGATAAAGAAGATGAGAACGTATCAAAAGCTTCCATCATACGCTCTGCAAAATTTGTGACTTTGCGAAAGGAAAAGTATCTTTGCATCTGTAACACGCCTGTCTATGAAGCTGATTGAAATGAATCTACAACAAATCATCGACTTCAACCGGGTGACCCTCACGCCCGAATAAGCCCGCATTTACTTTCACAATACATCTTTATGCAAATTTGCATAAACCTCAACTCAACACGCCCTTTAAGGTTTTTTATCATAACGATATTGTTTGACCGTCATCCGGAATAAGCAGTTTATCAGAAAAGTCATTGGTTTCCGCAAACTTGCAAAGTTCCTTGCGTGTGACAGTGTTATGGTTAACACCTTCCAAGTGCGTGGCTACAAGTATTGATTTCGGCATGTGCCTATGCACTTCAAGCACATCCTTTTCGTGCATGATAACCGGACGGAAACCTTTGAATTTATTACCGCCGGCGTTGATGAGAATCACTTCGGGAGAGTATTTGTCCAAGGTTGTCTCGACACCGTGATACCAAATGGTATCGCCTGCGAGATAAAGAGTTTGCTCTTTATCGTTACGGAATATGATGCCGCAGGTGTGACCTGCAAGAAGAATCATGGGGAATGTGCCGTGTTTTCCTGGAGTCTTTGTCATCTGAACATCACCGAAGCGGGTATCTTCTCCCAAAATGCTGACATTGGTGAAGCAATGCTTCCTCATGAAACCGGCATCCTTGTTGTCTTGGACGAACACCGGAAGTCTCTTATCCATGATTTCCAGTGCTGTCGGGTCAATATGGTCAAGGTGAGTATGAGTGATTATCACAGCATCTATGCCATGCAAGATTTCTGCTACTGGCATAGGAAGCTCCACCAGTGGGTTGCGAAGTTTGTTTCCTGTCATTGGGAACGGGGCAAACGTCCCCTTGGCTCCCAACATGGGATCGACAAGAAACCGTTTGCCTCCGTATTCGATAATGACTGTGGCATTGCGTATTTGAGTTATCTTCATGGCGTTACAGCAGATTCTCGCGTTCCGTGATTTCCGCATCGGTCATTGTGTAACCCTCAAGACTGCCTTCTTTTGCCTGAATGCAGATGTAGGTCATAGGCTCGGCAGAAGTGCATTTGATGTTGCGGTCACAGTTGGTGGAGACGCGAATCACAGAACCTTCGGTAATGTCAAACACGTCTCCATCAACCTGAAACTTGCCGGCTCCGGATAGGATGATGTAGTTTTCTTCGTTGACCTTGTGGCTGTGGAAGAACGGTACGGCTGCTCCTGTGGGGAGTGTGCCAAATGATATTTCACACGATGTTGCACCTGTGGCTTCCTTTACAAACTGTTTTCCCTCGAAACCGTGGAGTGAACCAACCGAGGCATGGACGAATTTTTCGCCCGAATTGAGAGTCTTGATTTCGCTCATATTTTTATGATTTGAATTTTATGATTAACTTTGCAGCGGAAAGCCGCTATTGTTTTAATAGCGCAAAGTTAATGGATATAATTCACCTAAACAAGACGTTACATTTGAGTAAGACACTTACGTCAAAGTAACCATTATCTGATTATGAACAGATTACCGCTCAAAGAAAATCTTAAAAAATATACCGGCATATCATCATGCCCGGTCCGGAACGTAGTTGCACGGTTTTCGGGTAAATGGTCTATGCTGATACTCTGTGTGCTGTCTGAGAACGATGCCACCAGATTCAATGAAATCGGCAAGGCTATTCCGGATATTTCTCCCAAGGTGCTTACCGACACGTTGAAAAGCCTTGAAGCAGACGGTCTGATTTCACGAAAAATGTATTCCGAGATTCCCCCGAAGGTTGAATATTCCCTTACAGAACTGGGAAAATCGCTTATGCCTCACATCGAAAGTCTTATAGTTTGGGCTCTTGATAATTTCGAGGCAGTATCCGGCACGCGAATCCCGGGGGAATAAATATATGCGCGTTACTTTTATGTAGTTGCTACTCTCAAAGAGTGTCGTCAGAAACGTGACGAGTGTGCCAAACAAAAATGCAACCATAGCCATATCAGCGATGAAGGTGGCGGAGCATCAAACCTCCGTCACCTTCATTTTTTCAAAAAGATTCAAAAATAACGACCTATGGGTCAAAATTTGCGCAACTCCTTGATAATTTATGGGTTAAACGTTTGCTTACGGCTTAATACTCATCTATAATCGAGATTTTCCTGCTTTCAGGTCCGTGAGCTTATGCAATCGCTTATGCAGTAATACTTTCCATTTTTGCAAGCCTTGTGCTGCAATGAGGCTGTGTCAAAGCCTCACGGATTTCAGGGTGTTTTACCACCTTTTGCGCCGGCGGCCAATGTGAAAGTATTGTGTAAAAGTATTGTAACGGAGATAGGAGCGGTGAAAAAAAATTTGTACCTTTGCGAGGTATGAAAGAGAGTATGACAGGGGCCTGGCGATGGTGCCGGCGCTACATCACATTTCCGCTGCTGGTGATAGTGGCTTATGTGGTGTTTCTGGTGTTCTTCAACGAGAACTCCTACTCGCATAGTGCCGAGCTGCAGGCCGAGATCGATGGCCTTGAGGCCGAAATCCGCGAGAACAACGACACCATGCAGTATTACCGCCGCCTGAACGCGAGCCTCGACACCGATCCCGAGACCCTCGAGCGGATAGTGCGCGAGCAATATCACATGCAGCGCGTCAACGAGGATGTATACGTAATAAAATAAACCGAAAGATATGACAGACGAAAGACATTATACGCGCGAAGAGCTGCTGGGCAGCGCACCGCGCACATGGTGTGTGGTGCTGGCCACTGTGGGCCTCCTCGCCATAGCCGCCGGCACTTTGCTGCCGATACTCAATGTGTTTGTAGGCCCGGGCGCTGCGGGGTCGTGGTGGAAATATGTGTATGCCGGAGGCGCCGTGGCTTTCCTTGTGGGTAAGTTGCTGAGCCCCTACACCGGTGTGCATCCGCGCATCAAGCGCCTCTACCGCATAGAGGGGTGGAGCGCGGTATTTTTCTGCGTGGCGGCCTTCTTCCTCTTCTACAACGGCAATGTGTCGCGCGACAGCTGGGCTTTCACCCTCGCCGGCGGCATCCTGCTGGTGTTCACCACCATCAGCATCCCCCGCGTGGCCAACAAGGAGCTTAAAAAAGGAGAGAACAAATGAAGATAGCGCTGATAGGATACGGCAAGATGGGGCACGCCATAGAGCGGATAGCCCTGGAGCGCGGCCATGAGGTGACGGCGCATGTCGACGCCACCCTCCCCGACAGTGACAAGATAGACAGCGACCGTTTTCGCGCAGCGGATGTGGCCATAGAGTTCACCGTGCCGTCGGCGGCCGTGGCCAACTACCGCGCGGCGCTGGCGCAGGGTGTGCCGGTAGTGTCCGGCACCACCGGATGGACCTCGGCCATGCCCGAGGTGCGCAAGATGGTGGAAGAGGTCGGGGGCACGCTGCTCTGGACCTCCAATTTCAGCATCGGAGTTAACCTCTTCATGCGCATCAACGCCTACGCGGCGCGCCTGATGAGCCGTTTCGCCCAGTATGCGCCCTCGATGGAGGAGATACACCACATCCACAAGCTCGACCATCCGTCGGGCACCGCCATCACCCTGGCCGAGGGGATCATAGCCAACGATCCCGCCGTAAAGGGCTGGGGCGAGCCTGAGGAGGGGAAGGCGCTCCCCGCCGGCACCCTCCCCATAGCCCACGAGCGCATCGGCGAGGTGCCGGGCACACACATCGTGCGCTGGACCTCGGATGTGGATTGCATCACGCTGGAACACAAGGCTTTCTCGCGCGACGGCTTCGCCCTCGGAGCGGTGATGGCCGCCGAGTGGATCGCCGCTCATCCCGAGGCGCGCGGAGTGCTGGGGATGGACGATACGCTGCTCAAAGGTATCTGACCTCTGCAACCCGGAAAAGAAGACTACTGCCCGGCGCACGGGGCGAGAAGTGCAACTTTTAGCCGCCCCGCAGCGTCAAAAATTTATCCGATAGACCGACACAAATATTATGAGTGATATAAACACTGAGGGCGCCGGCGCACCTGCCGCCGGCATCGACAAATCGTTTATGGGACGCGTGCGCGCCAACAAACCCACGCGATGGGTGCGCTTCTCGCTGGTGATGGTGCTGTATCTGCTGTGGGTGGCCTGGATGGGCCGCTGGTGGCTGCTGATAGGAGCCGTGCTCCTCTTCGACATCTACATCACCGGATATATCCCCTTCACATGGTGGAAAAAGAGCAAGAACGGCGCTGTGCGCAGCGTGATGTCGTGGGTCGACGCCATAGTCTATGCCCTTGTGCTGGTGTACTTTATCTTCGCCTTCCTGGGGCAGAACTATCAGATCCCCTCGTCGTCGCTCGAAAAGACGCTCTACACCGGCGACTACCTCTTTGTTAACAAGACGGTCTACGGCCCGCGTGTGCCGATGACTCCGGTCTATTTCCCGCTGGTGCACAATGAGTTGCCCTTCGGCTTAGGTAAAAGCTACCTCGACAGCCCCTCGGTGGGCTATCAGCGCCTCAAGGGGCAGCGCAGCGTGGAGGCCGGCGACATCGTGGTGTTCAATTTCCCCGCCGGTGACACCGTGATGAGCCGCATGTCAAATCCCGACTACTATTCGCTTATCGCCATCCACGGCCGCGACCGTGTGCTGGCAGACAAGGCCACCTTCGGCGAGCGCATCTACCGCCCGGTGGACCGCCGCGAGAACTATGTGAAGCGCTGTGTGGGACTTCCCGGCCAGCGCATCCGCATCGTAGGCGGCGACATCTACATCGACGGCGAGAAATTCCTCACGCCCGAGAATGTGCAGTTCAACTACTTCTATCAGGCCATACGGCCGCTGGCCGACGAGGAGTTTGAGTCGTTCGGCATCCCGGTCGACGACCGCTTCGGCGTGGATATCACCGAGGGCGACCTCCCCTCGCTCCGCAGCCTCGGATTCATAGTCAACCCCGACGGGAGCGTGCCCCCGATCTATGTGTCGCCTCTGACGGCCTCGATGGTCGGGCAGATGGAGGAGAGCCCGCTGATAGCGCGCGTCATGAAGCAGGAGCCGGGCCCCGAGCAGATGGTGCGACTCTTCCCCGAGGCTATCTCGGCCGACTGGACCCGCGCCGACTACGGCGGCGAGCAGGGGCTCTGGATCCCCAAGAAGGGCACCGCGCTGAAAATGACCAAAAAGGCATGGGATATCTACGGCCGCGCCATCCGCGTGTATGAGAACAATCCCACCGCCGAGTGGCGCGACGGACAGATGTATATCGACGGTAAACCGGTGGACTACTACACCTTCCGCATGGACTATTACTTCATGATGGGCGACAACCGCGACAACTCGCTCGACTCGCGCTACTGGGGCTTTGTGCCTGAGGATCACATCGTGGGCACGCCCTGGCGAGTGCTCATCAGCTTCGACAAGGACAAGAGCCTCTTTAAGGGCGGCATACGCTGGAACCGTATCCTCAAGGATGCCAATCCCGACAAATGATGGCATCGCAGCGTACGAAACACGATGCCATGTCGGGCCGCGGACAGCATAGGGTGCTGTATCCCGATACTACGAGGGAGATGCCTCTGCGCTACTACGGCAACATAGGCTACTATGCCGCCATGGCGGTCTGCGGCCATGCCACGCTCGGCACCGATGCCCTCTACGACAAGCGCCATAAGAGCGTGCACCGCTGCGTCATCGCCGATGCCTCAGGACCGCTGCAGCTCACCGTCCCGGTGGCCAAACCCCACGGCGTGACCAACGCACGCTGGACCGATGTGCGCCTCTCCGACCACGGCGCGTGGTGGAATGTGCACCGCACAAGCCTCGAATCGGCCTACGGGCGCACTCCGTTTTTTGAATTTTACATCGACCGCTTCCTCCCCTTCCTCACTGCCGAAGTGATGGACCGCTATCCCACCGTGGCCGACCTCGATGTGGCCATCGACGCCGTGGTGCGCGATATCCTGCTGATAGAGACCTCCGTAAGCTCCGGAGGCACCTCTACGGGCGCCATACTCCCCGCCGAATCTTACACTCTCCCTCCTTATTATCAGGTGAGGGCCATGCAGCAGGGCTTCCTTCCGGGCATGTCAATCCTCGATCTCATTTTCAATCTCGGTCCCGAAGCGGCGCTATACCTCCGCGAGCTGTGCACGCAGAGGCAGATATCAGGCTTTTATCCTTAAAGGATCCGGGAGATGCTAAAGGATCCGGGAGATGCTTGATATACACATCCGCCACCGTCTCTCTCTCTGCGGATGCTCTGAACCCAACTCTACTTCCTGTTGCGGATATATTCGAGGAGGATCAGATGGGCGGGGCGCACCATCGTGCCGTGGTCGAAACCGTCGACCTCGAGCAGCTGGGCGTCGGGGTGATGGTGGAGCTGCAGCATGCGCCAGAGGTAGGCGTTCTCTTCGTATCGGCCGAAGAGCTCGCGCTCGCGCTGGCCGCATATCAGCAGGATGGGCGGACAGTTGCCGCGCACATAGTAGAGCGGTGCATTCTCGTCGATGAGCGGGTTGAGGTCGCCCATGCCGCGCTGGCGGCGGTTCTGGAAATGTGTTATGGCCTGTCCGCTGAAGGGGATGAGGGCCTTGAAAGCGGTGTCGGGATCCACGCCGTATTTGGCCAGGCGCGCCTTGTCGAATCCTATCATCATCACCAGATAGCCTCCGGCCGAGTGGCCGGCAAGGTAGATCTGCGAGGGGTCGCCGCCGTAGCGTTCGATATTTTTCACCACCCAAGCGGCGGCAGCAGCGGCATCGTCGACGCAGTCGGCGGTGGTAATGGTGCTGTCCATTGGGTTGTCGCACAGACGGTAGCTGACACCCACCACGCCGAGCCCCTGCTCGCGCAGTTCGGCCGGAATCTCACGGTTGCCGCCGGTGAGGCCGCCGCCGTGAAACCACACCACGGTGGGGAATCCCGGTTTGTCGGCCGGGTAGTAGAGATCGAGTTTGCATTTCTGTTGGCAGTAGGGGTCGGTGCTGTCGGGCCGGTAGCTGATATCCTTATCGGTGTTGTATGTCTGAGCGCCCGCGGCCAGTGCGGCCAGCACCCATACGAGGGCGAAGATAGCTTTTCTCATCATGGTATTATTTTGTTTGATTTTCTTCTGATCGGTCTTCTTCTGATCGGCTTTATTCAGATTGTTATGCCCCGGTTGGCTCCGGGACATTTCTCCGCTACAAATATAGCCCAATTACGCCAAATAATCATAATCCGAAAATCAGTTAATGCTTCCGCCCTCCCCTCCATCGCCCAAATTTTCACCCTCAAATTTGGTGGAAAGCCGTAAAAACCCCGTTTCAAATTTGGTGGAAAGCCGTAAAAATGCCGTTTTAAATTTGGTGGAAAGCCGTTTTTGTCTTATATTTGCGCGAATATCAGCAATATATAAATATGGCAAAAATCTCAGAGATAAAACATCTTTTCAAGCGCAAAATTTACTCCAAAATGCTGGCTTGGAAAGAGGAGCGCAACGGTGAGACTGCACTTCTCATCGAAGGTGCCCGACGTATAGGAAAGTCGACCATTGCCGAGGTGTTCGCCGCGAATGAATATAAGTCATATATAGCCATCGATTTCGGTAAAGTCAGCGATGATACCAAAAATCTCTTCAACAGCACTGAAGACCTTGATTTCATATTTCTAACATTGCAGTCGAAATACAATGTAGATCTTGTGGAACGCAAATCGGTGATCATTTTTGATGAAATACAACTGTGTCCGGCAGCCCGACAGGCCATCAAATATCTGGTAGAGGATGGCCGGTATGATTATATCGAGACCGGGTCGCTAATCACCATAAATCAGAACCGGGCCAATATACTTGTGCCGAGTGAGGAGACAAAAATTTCTATGTTTCCCCTTGATTTTGAGGAATTTCTCTGGGCCACGGGATACGAGCAATCAATCAGACAGATAAAGTATTGCTACGAGAAGCTTCGACCGATGGGCGACGTGATGCATCGCGAGATGATGAAGACTTTCCGTAAGTATATGCTTATCGGAGGTATGCCCAAAGCTGTGAGCACATATCTGGATACCAACAACCTTGCACGCGTAGATTCCGTGAAACGTGAAATCATTGAGCTGTATCTTCAGGATCTTCACAAAATAGATAGCACAAGCAAAGCGGCAAGGATATTCGGTTCGATTCCGGGCGAATTGTGCAAAAACAAACTGAGATATGAACTTGGCAGCGTCCTCCCCAATGTAGAGCCCGGCAAGATTACGGATATATGGCAGGATCTGGAGGATTCAATGACGGTAAATTTTTGCTATCGCTGCCTCGACCCGAATGTCGGTATGCAGCTTCATAAAGATGAAAATACCTTCAAACTTTATATGGGCGATACCGGCCTGTTCATTACTCTGGCCTTCTGGGATGAGGATGTGTCGAAAAACGAGCTTTACGACAAACTCCTGTCGGATAAGTTGAGTGCCGATCTGGGATATGTGTATGAAAATGCCGTAGCCCAGGCATTGAGGGCTCTTGGGAAGAGTCTCTTATATTACACGATGCCTACCGACGAGACCAGGAAGAAGTTTTACGAGGTAGATTTTGTAATATCCTCCGGGTTGAAAATAACACCGATAGAGGTGAAGTCGTCGGGATATCGGTCGCACAAGTCGCTTGATGAATTCGCTAAGAAATTTTCCAGTCGCATCAACCGCCCGATCATCCTTTATACCAAGGACCTTCAGACCGACAACGAATTTATCTATCTCCCTGTCTATATGACATTTCTGCTGTAGTCATCCATGGCTTTGCCACCGAAAGATGCCCCAAAGTCGCCCCTAAAACGTGTGACTTCGCCCCAAAACTCCCCCCTAAAACGTGAAATAGGCTGCGTCGCCCCGCGGGGTGGCGCAGCCTATTCGGCTATTTCAGAGTGGGGGAGCCTCGCCGCCGCAAGGGCGGCGAAGCGGGGGGATCATTCGGTGGTGATGACGAGCTCCTTGCCGGCGGCGAGGTCGGAGTGGTTGACGAAGTAGCCCTGCAGGGGCTCGCCGCCGATGGTGATTTGCTTGATTTTGGCGCCGCTGCCGTGGCGCGAGATGGTCATCAGCTGATTATCGCCCGTGTCGATGGTCACTTTGTCGAAAAGGGGCACCGACACTATGTACTGCGCATCGGCGGGGGAGTAGGTGTAGATGCCCATGGCGGTAAGGGCGTACCAGGCCGACATCTCGCCGGCGTCGTCCATGCCGCAGTAGGCCAGTTTCTCCTTGCCCATGTCGTAAAAGCGGTCGAGGATGGTGTTGATCAGCTCCTGCGACTTCTCCTGTCGCCCTATGAAGCAATAGGTGAAGGGGATGGTGTGGCCGGTCTGGTTGCCGTGGCAGTAGTTGCCGATAAATCCGGTAAGGTTGGCTACCTCTAAGCCGCAGTAGGGTCGGCTGAGCATGGTGTCGAGCTTGGCTTCGATATCGGCGGGCGAGGGGTAGAGGGCTACGATCCCTTCGGGGTCGTGAGGAGCGTAGAAGAGGGAGTTCCAGCCGTTGGCTTCGCGATACATGTGCTGGTAGTAGGGCAGATCGGGGTTGTATTTGGGCATCCAGTCGCCCCCCTCGATGCGGCCCATGAAGAAGCCGTTGTCGGGATTGAATACATTCTTATAGTTTTTGGAGCGTGCCATGAGCGTGGCGTAGTTGGCCGAGTCGCCGAGCTCTTTGGCAATCTGAGCCACGGCATAGTCGTCGTAGGCATATTCAAGGGTCTTGGTGACTCCCCCCTTGTGCTCGTCCCAGAAGGGGCAGTCGGGGAGGTTCTCGTCGGCCACATATCCGTTGGCAAGATACTCCTCGAGCCAGGGACGGCCACCCTTGCCGGGCACCATGGCGCTCTTGAGGCAGAGGGCGTAGGCGCGGTGGAGGTCGAAGTCGCGTATGCCGCGCTTCCAGCTGCCGATGATGAATGTGGGAGCGTGGTCGCCGTGGAAGTAGGTGGGGATGTATCCGCGGCCCTTCTCGCCGCGGTCGATGGTGGAGCGGATCACGTCGCGCGCCACGTCGGGCTGCAGCATGCCGAGCAGTATGAGCTGGTCGCGGCTCACGTCCCAGAAGGCGGGATTGGAGTAGTAGCGCGAGGTGGTGTCGGTGACAATCTCGCCGCGGTTGTCGCGATACTGCCCGTTGACGTCGCTTTCGAGGCGCGGCATCAGCGAGGCGCGGTAGAGGGTGGTGTAGAGGAGCCCTTTTTGGCGCTCGGTGCCCCCTTCTACCTTCACTTTGGAGAGGAGCTGCTCCCATGTGTCGTCGGCCTGCTTCTTCACCTGATCGAAGTCTTTGTCGATCATCTCGGCTTCGAGATTGGCCCTGGCGTTGTCGATGCTCACGTACGACACTCCCACCTTCACCTCGAGGGGCTCGCTTCCGGTGTTGCCCTTAAAGTCGACCACGGCCACGGGCACTCCTTTCTCCGCTTTGCTGGTGACGATGCCGATAGAGTCGATGGGGAGGCTGGTGACGGCATAGTAGTAGAGGCCCCCCTGATGCCCTGCAAAAGCGCTGTCGCCGGCGCGGTCGATGGCCCAGTCGCCGACGGGGTTCTGGTTGTGAGCCACATTGATGAGGAGGCGTTTGGGATCGTTGTCGCCGAAGGTGTAACGGTGATATCCGGCGTGAGTGGTGGCGGTGAGCTCGGCGTTGATGCCGTAGCGCTTGAGATATACCTGATAGTAGCCGGGACGTGCCGATTCGTTGTCGTGGGAATAGCCTGAGGCGTAGTTGTCGGCGTTGAAGTAGCCTGTGACGGGGATGATGGGGAGGTCGATGAGGTTCCAGTGGCCCATGGCGGTGTGGGCGAAGCCGAGGATGGTGGTATCCTCATACTGGTAGCCGGCGCCCGAGCGCCACATGGTGACGGGTGTGAGTTGCACCATGGCGTTGGGCAGCGTAGCGCCCGGGAATACCTCGGCTCCCCATGTGCGTTTTTCCTGATGTCGCTCGTAGCCGAGATCCTCTGTCTCCCAGAGTGTAGCGGTGCCGAGCAGCGGGTTCACATAGTCGGTAAGACCGTTTGCGGCCTGTTGCTTGCCGGCACAGCTGCAAATCATGGCTGCGGCCGAAATGATAGCAATTTTTTTTCTCATTACATATTCTGGTTATACAGTTGGTGATTGGTTTATATTCGTAAGATTTTGAGGGCTGCGGCTCTAAGACGACGGCCACACCGGTGTTGCCCGAGGGAGACCGCAGGGAGAAATCTTGTGTTGATGCTGTGCCCGACATCGGCTCCAATCGTACGCCTGATGTCGTTGCCGGGGAGCCGGGAGGTTACTTGACGACGACGCGGCGGGTGAAGTCGCGGACGGTGACAAGGTAGAGGCCGGGGGCGAGGCGCAGCGACTGCGACGAGCCGGCGGGGATGAGGCCGGTGTGGCAGAGGGTGCCGTCGACGGCATAGACGGTGGCGTGGTCGGCGGTGCGGCCGTCGCTCTCAAGCACGAGGGCTCCGTCGCGGCAATAGGCGTCCCACGAGTGGTATTCGGCCTCGTTGGCGTCGGCTATGGAGCTTTGGCCGGTGTAGGGGGTGAGCGAGATGTCGTCGATCATGCAGCGTCCGCCGGCGGTCTGGCTGAGCTTAATGCGCGAGGCGCCCTTGGAGTTGACCGGCAGGGTGAACTCGCGGTATTCGTTGCCCTCGTTGTGCTCTACGTCGACGGTGCCGACCGGGGTCCAGGTGGCGCCATTGTCGGTGGAGACGAGGATGTCGAAGCTGCAGGTGGGTGTCTCGCTGCTCCAGAGGCGCGACCAGAAGCTGAGGGTGCCGATGCCGTTCTCTTTCGACTGTGCCATATACAGGTAGCGGTCGCCCGACTTGGCGGTGCGGGCGGCGAGCTCGCCGCTGTGGGCGTAGTTTTTGTCACCGCTGTTGAAGGCGGCGTTGGTCTGCCATGTGCAGTGGTCGGTGACCACGGTCTTGTCGTCGTAGTTGGTCTGCACCTTGGGGGTGATGCTCTCGAAATCTTCGACGAAGTCCACCACACCGGAGCTTACAGTGCCGGTGACGTCGACATCGTCGTTGGTGTAGTCGCCGGCGATGAGTGTGATGGAGGTGGTATAGGAGCCTTCGGCCGAGGAGAGCAGTCGCATGTAGAAGCGGTCCTCATCGGGGGTGAGGGTGACTGTGGTGTCCCAGGTGCTCTTGTCGGTGCTCACCTGGAAGGGGGCATCCACCTTGACGGTGATGTCTGAGGCGATGTTGTCGGCATCGAGCAGTATCTCGGCGATGTCGGAGGCTGCCCCGGGGATGGTGGCAAACTCCAGAGTGCCGTCGTAGAGCAGCTGTATCGAGGGCACCGGCGCCAGGGTGGTGACGGTCTGTGTGGCCGAGGTGAGGGTGGGCGATTTGATGAAATATGTGTAGGTGGTCTCGGGTTCGAGGCTCTCCACAAGCAGCGACTCGTCGCCGGCATTGACGCTCATTGGATACTCGTCGAGCGCCTCGCCGGCCGAGGAGACGGTGACGATATATTGGTCGGTGGCATTGTCGATGCAGGTCCAGTGGATGACGAACGACGACTCGGTGATGTCGGTGGCCGGTGCCACGGGGAGGCCGTCGACAGCCGAAGCACGCAGGGTGTAAGTGGCTGTGACATCGTCGGATGAGAGTGTGAGGGTGCCGCTGGCAGTGGCCGGAGTGGCCGAGGTGTAGCTGACGGTGAGCGGAGCTCCGGCGCCGTTGACGGCCGAAGCGCTAAGCGAGGTAGCACTCAGCGCGAATCCCGTGCCCGACACCGAGGCGCGCACGTCAGATTTCAGTGCCGTGCCCTGCACATTGAGCTTCACCGAGCGGCTGTGGCCGGTAGCGGCGATGCCGAGGTCGATCTCCGACGAGGGCACCGGCGAGAAGATCACCGGATTGAGGGCGGCGTCGGCATACCATGCCTGCCCCTTCTTGTCGCCCCAGATATATTCCACCAGTTCGGGATGGTCGATGAAGGGGTTGCGGTTGTTCTGATGGCGGTAGATGGCGTCGTTGCGGTCGGTCTCCTTGTCGCTCACCGGGTCCTGGCGGCTCCATTTGAGCAGCAGCTCTATGGCCCACTGCTTGAACACCGGGTAGGAGTTGCCGGCCATCATATCCTTGCCGTTGCCCTGGGTCCAGGAGCCGATCGACTTGTTGTAGGCGGCGGCGAGATAGAAGTAGGAGCGCGCGAGGTCGCCCTTGTACATGTCGTCGGGCTCGAACACGCGTCCCGAGAATCCGGGGAAGGTCGATGAGCCGAGCTTGCCGAGGGCCTGCACCTGGCCGTTGTTGGGCAGGCGTGTGCCGCCCGCACATTCGCCGTAGGGGTAGTTGGAGCGCTGACCGTTCACCTTTCCGTCGGTGGGATAGAGATGGAAGGCGTCGGAGTATTGTGTCTGCTTGCCGCCACCCCACCACGATTTGGGGAAGGAGTGCTCGCGGTTCACGCAGTCGCCGATGAGCTTATAGTTGCCGCACTTGGTGAAGGAGCGGCTCCACTTTTTGGTGGTGTAGATGTCCCACAGGGTGCCGTCGGGATATACGTCAGAGGTCTTGTACACTTCCCACAGGCCGTCGTAGCCCACATTTTTGTGGCTGGAGACCACCGATGAGAGCGCTTTGAGCAGTGCTTCGCCGGTTTTGCCCTCGCATGAGGTGTAGTATCCGTCGGGTTCTTCGGCGACAGCTCCCGCAGTCGCTAAAATCGAAAGAAGTATAGTGCAAAGTTTTTTCATATTTGCTATGAGATGGCAGAAAAGTAAATGGTTTCTTCAGTCAGTTATCACAAATCGGGCCATTATCAGCACGATACTCACAAATTTATAAATACTGCCCGCATCTCCCGATGATATTTTGGTTAAATAGTGTTAACACGCTACATCGGATACTCCTGCATGCCCCTCCCGGGGAGCCTGATCTTCTCATCTCCCTCCTTTCCCCCCTCCTTTCCCTCTGCTAAACAATAAAAATATCTAAAAATTTGGCAGGGTGGGCGGTATGCAGTAATTTTGCATGAATTATCCCCCTGGGGGAGGGGACCGCCAAAAACACAGTATGAAAAAGTACAATATAATCAACGACGCCTTAGGATGGTTCTGCTTTCTGATTGCAGCCATCACCTATCTGCTCACAGTGGAGCCTACGGCGAGCTTCTGGGACTGCCCGGAGTTCATCGCCCAGGGCACTAAACTCGAAGTGGGCCACCCGCCGGGCAACCCTATCTTCATGCTCGCGGCAAGATTTTTCGTCAACTTCGCCGGAGCCGACATGAGCCGTGCGGCTCTGATGGTCAACTCCATGTCGGCGCTCCTCTCGGCCGGCACCATCCTGCTGCTTTTCTGGACCATAACCCATCTGGTGAAGCGCCTTGTGGTGCGCGACGACGCCACTGAAGTGTCGCTGATGCAGATGCTGGTGATCTTCGGCAGCGGCCTCTGCGGCGCCCTGATGTACACATGGAGCGACACCTTCTGGTTCTCAGCCGTCGAGGGTGAGGTCTACGCCTTCTCGTCGTTCTGCACGGCGCTGGTGTTCTGGCTCATACTCAAGTGGGAAAATCGTGCCGACCAGCCCCACTCCGACCGCTATCTGGTGCTTATCGCCTATGTGATAGGCGTTTCCATCGCGGTGCACCTCCTCAACCTCCTCTGCATCCCCGCCATTGTGCTGGTGATCTACTACCGCAAATTCAAGGACACCACCGCCAAAGGCTCGCTGATAGCGCTCTGCATCTCGGCAGCCATTGTGGCGCTGATCCTTTATGGCCTGGTGCCGGGCTTCATCGAGATAGCCCAGTATTTCGAGCTTTTCTTCGTCAACACCGTGGGCCTCAGCTACAATATGGGTGTGCTCATCTACGCCGTCATCTTCGTAGGCGTGATGATATGGTGCATCTCGGCCCTCTACCGCCAGGACAACGCCCTCAAGATCAAGCTCCTCTTCCTCCTCTCCATAGTGCTTTCGGGCATCCCCTTCATCGGCAGTTCGCTCTGGGTGCCGGTGATCCTCACCGCCGTGCTGGCCGTGTATCTCTTCGCATCCTCCAAGCTCCCTGTGCGCTACCTCACTCTGGCCGCGCTCAGCGTGCTTGTCATCTTCATCGGATATTCGAGCTACGGGCTGCTGCTCATCCGCTCCCACGCCAATCCCCCGATGAATCAGAACGCCCCCGACAATGTCTTCGCCCTCAGCTCCTACCTCAACCGCGAGCAGTATGGCGAGACGCCGCTCTTCTACGGCCCTTCGTTCAAGTCGACCGTGCTCTACGAGCTTGACAACGCGGGCAACTACAATGTGAAGCGCCGCCCCGCCAAGACCGTCTACGAGAAGACCGTCAAATCGTCGCCCAACGACAAGGACCACTACGACTCCTTCCTCAGCGACGTGCGCTATGTGATGACCCCCAACATGCTCTTCCCCCGCATGTACAGTTCGGCCGGAGCACATCCCACAGCCTACATGGAGTGGGCCGGCATCAGCGAAGCCGACCTGCCGCTGGTGGAGGCTCCCGTGGTGGTCGACACCGAGGGCAACACCCTGCAGAACGCCAACCTGCCCCGCCCCTCGCAGGCGCAGAATCTCAGGTATTTCTTCAATTACCAGCTCAACTACATGTACTGGCGCTACTTCCTCTGGAATTTCGCCGGACGTCAGAACGACCTTGCCGGCAACGGCGAGGCCAACCGCGGCAACTGGATTTCGGGCATCTCTTTCATCGACAATCCCCGCCTCGGCGACCAGAGCCTGCTCCCCGACGACATCGGCCGCAACAACAAGGGCCACAACGTCTTCTTCATGCTCCCCCTGCTCATGGGCATCATCGGCCTCACATGGCAGGCGTTCCACTCCAAGAGGGGCATAGAGCAGTTCTGGGTGATTTTCTTCTTCTTCTTCATGACCGGTATCGCCATCGTGCTCTACCTCAACCAGCCCCCGCTGCAGCCCCGTGAGCGCGACTACGCCTTCGCCGGCTCCTTCTACGCCTTCGCCATTTGGGTGGGCATGGGTGTCGCCGGCCTCTGGGCGCTCATCAACAAGCTGATGAAGAATCCCGATGGCGCCGCCGTGCCCCGCAAGGGTGTCATCGCTGCCGGAGCCGCCGCTGCCGTGGGCCTCTTCGTGCCCCTGCAGGTGGTGAGCCAGACATGGGACGATCACGACCGCTCGGGCCGATACACCACCCGCGATTTCGGCATGAACTATCTCTCGAGCGTCGACCCCGACGGCATCATCTTCACCAACGGCGACAACGATACCTTCCCCCTGTGGTACGCTCAGGAGGTGGAGGGATACCGCACTGACGTGCGTGTGGTCAACCTCTCCTACCTCACCACCGACTGGTATGCCAACCAGATGCGTGTGGCCACCGACGGCGCCAAGGCCATCGACATGATGGCGCAGCCCAAGGACTATGCCTTCGACCGCATGCAGTACAACTACTTCGACCCCGACAACATGAAGACCGAGCGCGTCGACGCCTTCACCGCCCTTGAGGACCTCTACCACAATCCTCAGGCCAGCTGGAAGGGCTCGCGCACATGGCGCTACCCCTCGATGTATGTCCCCTCCAACATCCCCGCCGCCGTCAAGAGCGGCGTGATCTCCGCCGAAGAGGCTCCTGCAGCCGAGGAGGCTATCATGCTCGACCTCTATCAGGATCCCGCCAACCCCGCTTCGGGTGCTACGCTCAGTCAGGCCCTCAGCCTCGACATGCTCGCCACATCGGCCAAGAACGGCTGGAACCGTCCGCTCTATTTCGCCATGACGGTGCCCGATGAGTATTATCTCTCGCTCTCGCCCTACATGCGCAATACCGGTCTGGCATATCAGGTGTCGCCACTCTATAACCCCGACGGCGACCGCGCCACCTGGACCGCCACCGACAAGATGTATCAGAATGTCACCGAGAAATTCCGCTGGGGCGGACTCGACAAGCTCGGCGATAAGGACGACATCTACCTCGACGAGACCGTGCGCCGCATGGTCACCACCCACCGCAGCGCCATGGCCGACCTGGCCTACGCTCTCTTTGTCGAGGGCTACAACGCCGCCCATCCTCTGGCCGACTCCATCACCGGCGTCACACCCGAGAAAGATGTGGTATATGCCGCCGACCGCTACGCCAAGGCGGTGGTGATCCTCGACATGATCGGCAAGAAGCTGCCCACGCGTGTGGCGCCCTACAGCATCCAGATCGGATACCAGATCGCCGACTGCTATCTGCGCCTGGCTCAGGAGACCGGCGACAAGCGACTCCACGAGGAGGGTATGAAGATCGTCAACGACGAGATAGAGCGCTACAGCGCATATCTCCCCTACTTCATGGAGCTGCGGCGCACCCTGCCGGGCAGCGGGTTCTCGGGACTTCAAGCCGCCGACCGCTACATTCCCACATATCTCTATGTGCTGCTGCAGACCTTTGCCGACGGTGGCGGCGACACCACTGACCTCGCCGAGCGCCTCGCTGCCAAGGGGATAGACATCAATCTGCTCGAGAATTTCCTCCCCTCAAAGTAATGATCACGAAACGCTCCACACACTGACACCATGCTGATCGAACAACCCCCGCTTCCCTACCGCCTCCTCTTCCCCGAGGCCATCTGGCGTATCAAGAAGAACGACAGCAAGGTGGTGTTTCTCACCTTCGACGACGGGCCCATTCCCGAAGTGACTCCCTGGGTGCTCGACACCCTCGACCGCTACGGCATCAAGGCCACATTCTTCATGGTGGGCGACAATGTGGCGCGCCACCCCGAGCTCTACGAGGAGGTGCGCCGCCGCGGTCACAGCTACGGCAACCACACCATGCACCATCTCCAGGGGATGAAGGTCACTTCCTACCGCTATATGCACGACATCACCGAGGCCAACGACCTGATACACAGCTCACTCTTCCGCCCGCCTCACGGCCTGCTCCGATGGAAACAGGCGCGCGCCATCAAAGACCGCTACAACATTGTGATGTACGACCTCGTCACCCGCGACTACAGCCGCAAGCTCACACCCGCCAAGGTGCTGGCCAACGTCAAGCGCTACGCCCGCAACGGCTCCATCATCGTCTTCCACGATTCGCTTAAGGCCGAGAAAAACATGAAGGCGGTGCTCCCGCAGGCCATAGAGTGGCTCCTGGCCCGGGGCTACACCTTCGAGCGTTTGCCCATGTGATGCCGGCCATGACAGCATCTGCCGACACTCTCCCCCTCCGCCTCCGCGCTCTCCTTAGCGAGGCCGGAGCCGCACGCGCGGGGTTCACCCCCTGCACCGCCGTCGACGACGATGCCCACGCCTCCTATCTCCGATTCATCGCCGACGGGCGCCACGGCGCCATGGCCTACATGGCCAACCACCTCGAAATCCGCCGCAATCCGGCGCTGCTGCTCGAGGATGGCACGGCGCGCTCCATCGTGATGTGTGCTTTCCCCTACTATCCCGGAAATGATGCCGCCACGGATGCCCGTTTTGCTCTCTATGCCCGGGGAGAGGACTACCA
>ERZ779852.1899-NODE-1899-length-18487-cov-2.738715_pt1 | contig 18487 bp, 32 predicted proteins | sample MGYA00511559_ERZ779852 | MGnify/ENA primary metagenome ERZ779852 (study PRJEB29588, sample SAMEA2157977) | human gut metagenome | biome: human gut; feature: human-associated habitat; material: faeces | place: Denmark | collected 2008/2010 ...
TTTACGCACAATATCAGGATGCTTAGAAATTTAAACAGATAATGCTATTCCTGCAGCAAACATAGAGGCTTTTTCTGCAAATTTAATCTTAGCTTTATTTGCAGTTTTATCATGAATAAACGATATGTTTCCTTTTTCATTTATTCCTAAATGACGTTTACTCTTTTGGGAATACTTTTTCTTATTTTTACGTACACCCCACTTCATGCCTTTGACACCATGATGATAAAGTTCATCCATCCAATCGCCTCTTTTCTGTAAAATACAAGTCCACCATAATTTTTCACACACACAAATACAAAACAATAGGACACCATTTCGGTTTTCATGGGCTTCGTTTCCTAAAACCCAGCTACGTATCAATAGTAGCCCTACTCCCCCGCCCAGAAGACATAGGGGATAGCCTCTACAGGTTCGTTTCAAAAATAAAAAGAAAAAAGAAAAGAAACAGATTCGGGAGTATTTCCGTCACCCGATCTTCGTTTATAGCGTCGTTGCTTCTCTGGCTAGTTTTTCATAGACCCACGGTTTATCTTGCCACTATAAATCTGTTTCTCATAATACACCTTGTAAATTTCGCGAATATGAAAGAGAAAAGACCCAGATTTTTCTCTGAGCCTTTCTCCTATTAACGATCAAACATTGTTCCATCCCACACCCATAAATATAACCTATACCATACAAATATTGGCGTTAATAATATTCTAAAAACTATCATCGCAATATGCTTGACGGTATACTTTATTTTATATCTGGTATAGCTTTTATATGGTTTCATAATGATACGCCATCCTTTCATAATGGCACATGCAATTTTCGCGAATATTTTTGAAATGTTTCCCACGGGATTCCAATGGGTGGTTCCCCGTTAGCCACGACGAAAATATAAAAGAGAAAAGACCCAGCATTATCGCTGAGCCTCTTGCTCTATGATTCATTACAATATTTAACAATTTTCGAACATATCTATTATTTCTCCATACGACAAATACCCATTATAACTGCACATTTTGCAAACGAAATTAACTCGTCTGTTAAATTCATCAGTATTATAATGATATTTTACCGCATTTAATGAATATAAATAATTTTTAGCTTCGTGTGATTGTAACATAATAATTCACTCCTTTCATAAAGGAGAATGTTATTTTCGCGTGACCCCTAGCGATAACTAGGAAAAGTGTTTCATTGGCAGAAAGAGTTTACCAATAAAGCGGAGCAGTAATATCAACATACACCGTAATCATCCGCATGAACTTACGATGATCTGTACCAGCATTTCGAAGACGAGTCATAAGGTCGAGGTCGTTAGGGCCAAGGGAATATCTATATACACCGTTATCTGCTCCCTCGCATTCGTCAAAATAGTATTTTGTTACACTATCACTCTTATCCCAAGAGTTCATCGGATTGCGCATTCCTCTTATCGCTGCTTCCCAACCAATTACTTCGGTGTTTTCAATTTTAATCATTTTCTTTCTCCTTTAAAGTGTTAAATATTACATCTGGAAGTGATAACAATCTTTTAACATCTTCATCCGTATGTCCGTCCCATTCAGGAGCTTTATCTAACTCTTTGCAATTAAATAAATCCCATTCGGTCGGGTCTTTTCCACCAAGTTCGCGCTTACATGCAAGTTCAATTTCTCTTTTTGCCACTGTTCCATTTAGAGTTCATCCTTTATCTCTTCTCTAGCAGCTTTTGCAATGTTGTAAATAAGCTCAAGTTCTTCAAAAGATATCATAACGCCAAGACATGTCTCTAGCTTATACTGTCCCTGATGCTCTATATACTTATTAAAATGTAGTCGTATCTCGCGAACGTTTTTATCTCCAGATAAGCTTTTTCTAGTTGCAAAATCGGACATGTTGAAATGTATATCCGTGACATACGTATCGTCTGATCTAGGAACTTTGCTCTCCGAAGCGTTTAGCTTTTCAAGTACAAAGCCTCTACCATAGTCTGTATTAGTAGACCACTTGAATTTTCTTCTAAGTTTAGCTTGAAGATTCTTTCTGATTTTTGACATGCTCATGTTAATCCTCCTGTTCGCGCCATGCTTCATCATACTTTGTTAAAAAATCGTGCTCAGTATCAACAAACCGGATTTCGCTGACCTCAAAACGTCTAACCTCATTTGGAAGTTCGACTATAGCGTACATGCGATTAAATCCGTTCGTAGAATACTGTTCCCATTCATGAAATAAACCTACCATACCGTTATAACGATCATTAGGTTTATCTATAATGCACAGCCTTCGTTCGTGCTCGATTTTAATAACCATGTCTTTATTCATTCTCTTTATCCTCCTTCTTACAGAACCCATACTTCTCGACGATCTCATGGCAAATATCACATGTAGCCAAAAGATAAGAAGAAAAGGCAAAGCGATCCTCTGGAGAAAGCTTGCCAAGATTCTCTATAACTATATTTACATCTCCTGTCTTATCCGACATAGAGATCATAGCAATTCCTGCAAGAAAATCATAAGAATGGTCTTCCATCTCTTTCTTCACAGCTTTCTGATTAAGGCACATGTCCGTAATCCTCTTAAGCTCGTTCTCATCAAAATTAATATCCACGTTTTTCTCCTTTCAAAAAAAAGACATTTAAATATCCTCAGGATATCTGTTAATAGACCTGTCGACTTCAAATATGCCGTTCGGGTATCTTTTATGTAATTTTAGAAGATTGCCTCTCATAACATCTTCTAAGTCGAATCCAAATGCAGTGCATGCCTCAGCAAGGAACCAGGCAACATCACCAAGCTCTTTCTTCATATTTTCCGGATCATACGGATGCCCGTTGAACATTTTCTGCATTATACCAGCAGCCTCTCCAGCTTCTGAGCAAAGACCGTATATGGCATGCTGCTTCATAGATTCCTTATCTGCGTATCGTATGCTTCTGTAAACCATAGCAAGTGACTGATACTCATTTGGTGTAATCGTTTCAGGTATCATAAATATTAACATCCTTAATAATTTTTCTTTAGACCATGTTCTTTGTGATATCGAGTTATGGACGCAACCTTATGACCTATGTAATCGTATTCGGCTTTTCGTTTCTTGTAATCTTCCGCTTTCTCTTTATCGTGCTTAGCCTTCGCCGTTTGATAAATATCACAATGATCGTGACATCCTGGGCGTCGTTTAGGCGGAACACAATCTTTACAGCATTGTATCATTTGCTTTCCTCCAGCAATTTAACAATATCGTTGTATACCTCATCCACCGTTTTTGGAAACACGGTAAAATGAACCATGCTCTTTTTTCTCGGCAACCGAACCATAACTGAATAAGAATTCGAATACGAGTTGTATACATATGCGATATCGCAATCATATTTCGCACTAAGTGCGAGAATTTTGTCAATTCCCCAAATCTGCATCGATTTTATCCTCCTTACCATTTAACAAATCTTGACTCTTGGAATTGCCTCTTGCCTTTTAAAGCGTTACTTATTGCCAGGTCAATACCGCTTCTACTTTTCAAGTGGTAATAATATAAATCCTTGAATGGTGTGTTGAGCCTGTCGATACGACCTGCAGATTGGCACATGATCTTGTAAGAATAATTTTGAGAATAGAAGACCATGGTGTCAGTCGTGATACAATTCCAACCTTCGGCCCCAGCGGTGTATTGAACAAGGTAAACCCACTTCTCGCCATCAGGAACCGGTTCGTGACGATGTCCGTTCCATTCTGCCACTTTGACGTTATCTCCATAATAAAGTCCTTTCAAAATATTAAGCTCGTAGTCAAAGTTATAGAAGACAATCATCTTAGGATGCTTCTCAAATAACTCCAATAGAGCAACTTGCCTTGATTCATCCGTATTTACGATTTTGCGCCAAATATAACACAAGCCAGAAGCATTAGTGATAGGCTCATCCTTAAATGGATCCCATCTAAGTCTTCCGACATCTTTGTATTTTGGTATGTCGTACGTAACGTACACATCTTCATGGTGTGCAACGGTTTTTCGTTCGAAATCCATATCGACTAGGATTTGATTTCGCAGTCTTATAAGACGTCCAGTGTTCACGTATCGGTCAATCTTTGGGTATTTGTTATTAACCCATGAATAAATGATATGTTCCCTTACGAATTCAGTTTTATTTTTGTAAAAACCATTAGCGATAAACACCGGAATATAATCCTGCCATGTATCTCCAGGCGTTGCGGATAACAAAATCCAATTATTAGACTTTGCTATCTTTAGGAAAGACTTGGTCCATGCCCCATACCCAACTACACGCTGCTCGTCGAATATAAAGAACGCTCCAGTGACGTCTTTATACTTTTGGATATTGTTCCAACTATCTATCACAATCTTATTTCCATTGATTTTGTTTCTCTCAGGATCGGTAGAAAGAAGAAAATGAACTAGCTCATCCTCCCATTCGAATGTGTCTCTCTTTCTAGCGGTTGTGATTATATAAAGATCTTTTGGGTGTTCTTTCATCGGAGAATAAGGGTCGAGGCCGCCTCCTTCTTGAGTGAAGTAATAAGCCAGAGATGTTCTAGACTTACCTGATCCAACTCCACCGACAAGAATACATCCGTTTTTCATGTTTTTAACAGCTTCTAGTTGGTAATCTCGTAATTTCGTTGACATTCAAATATCACCTGCGGCGCTTTTTCGGTTTTGAGCGGTACATGTCTTTTAAAATATCAACAGCTTTATGATGCTTGGGCAGCCAGGTCTTGAAGGTTTCGTAGTAATTACCTCTATTACCCAAAGCCTTCTTAGCGATAGCCATAGCGAGGCCCTTCTCGGGATCGAATGACTCGCAATCGCATTTAACAACCGTTTTAGAGTCATCCTCCCAAATAACAATAGTGGCAGGATCGTTGAATATAACCTTTACGATGCCTGGTAATAGCAACATATTAGAACATCCGTACATTACGTTTATGCAATTCTTTGAAGCTTCACTAGTAGTTATGGCAATATCGTTCTTGCAATAATTATTAAGCACCTCTAAGTCACGCGAAGTGATGCCGGTTTTCCATTTGAAATATTGATCATGAATACTCATTTGTTATATACCTCCTTAATCATTCTTGTCTGTCCAGTTAACTGGCTTGTGTGAGCATAAATTAACAGGTGTATCGAGACATTCATTGCAAGGGTCTTTATACTCCTCTTTTTTGTAGTATTTGCAAGTCTTGCAATACTGGTCGAAATAAACTTCTTTGTAAGTGTCGTCCATAATCTTACTCTCCTTAAAATATAAAAGAACCAATCCGTAGACAGGCCCTAAGCTTTTAACTCCGTCTTAAATATCTGATTAGAAGCCAGATTAACCATAAGCCGCCCGTTATCAGCACTAAGACAAAGTCCAGTATCAATCCGAACATGCTACGCTTTTTCATAAGAAATATCTCCTTTTGAATTATGCTTCGAATGGAATCTGTTCGACGTCTCCGCCCTGTACAGTTACAGACTGCATAAGCTTTCCAGTTTCTTCGTCATAGAACAGTGTGTCCAGGAGATGATCAATATCTTCCTAAATCTCTGGTTCTGTCATTCTCATGACCTCATACTGCTCAAGCCCGGCATGAGTTCTTAGTTTCTGTATCACAGTAGCAGACCATCGTCTGAATTTGTGAGCTTCCAATCGTTTACTAGCGAACAATGCTTCATAAATACCGATCTCGTTTACCGCGAGCATCCAACGGGTTTTATTTTCTCCTCTTGATCTATCCACCTTTGAAGGGTGGTCAGATGTTTCAACACAAACTCTTCTCAGCATATCATGATCAAGGCGGCTAGCAACCTTATCGGTTCTCAATGCCAACGCATCACAAATATCTTTAAGGATAGCCCACCATTCTCCGTTAACCTCTACAAAGCGAATGTCATATCCATTCCAATTTTCAACTTTCATTTAAACTCCTTTCATTCAATTAGCTTAATATCAGTCGATGCATAATCACAGCTAGTTCCAAAGTTGGTGACTTTTAAAATATAAAAGCAAAAGAGCCTCAACCGTTTTATTGGTCAAGGCTCTTAAACTTTATTTGTGATTCTTTTTAAAAGCTTCAGCTCTTTTGATACGTGCTCTCCAAATATCGCTTTTGATAGTTGCTTCTTTGTACCAGTCAAGTGCTCGTCTTTTCATAGTGAACCAACTCCTTTCATTATAGGAGTCGTTAGTTTCGCGATTTAGAACGGTGAAGGTACGTCTTCAGCATACATTTCAGCAAAGCGGTCTACTTTCTGGACCACGTTGATAGACTGCAAATATGCCGTACGTCCGCTCTTTTCGTTAGGTGTTCCTTCCTGGATTGTCCAATCATAAGGACGAATGTCCATATCGGTGCTTAAGATGTCAACGTTGTCCAAAATATCAACAGTTCCTTCATCGAGACGTCTTGCCGCTTTACCTGATCTGAGATATACACTCGGCCCACGTTCGTTGAACTTCATCTTCACAGGAAGATACATAAACGGATCGTCGCCGTCCTCACGGGGAGGCTTAACCTTGACGTTCCAACCCTCTGCGATAAGTGCATCTGCCTGTTCCTGTGTTTCGATTACCACCGCAAAATTGCGATCGCCCTCACGATTGAATTTGGAAGGTGCTCCAGAAAAATTGCGATAAACGATTCTCGCATCATCGATCTGTAAAATACCTCTAGGTGCAAATGTGATTTCCATAAGTTTTATCTCCTTTTAATTAAAATGGTTTGCAATACTGTGATAGCAGCTCATCGGGAATATCATAGCCCTTACTGCAATCTAAGTGAAATGCATCGTTGTTAAACTGATCGCAAGTGCGACAGTCTCCGTGTTTCTTTCCGCAAGGCAACGTATCGAACGGAGTCATTACAGCTTCAATATATGCCTGCGGGTTTCCAACATATGGTGAATTCTCTGCAGGATCGTCTGAAACGAACCATTCGAAATCCCCATACTTAGAAATCGTTTCAACCGCTTTATCGACAAGAGTGTCGTAGTATGAGCGATCAATATCCTTAAATTTATCAAGCTCTTTAACCATCTCCGATTCGAGCCAGCGATAACCTTTAGCACCGGTTGCAGATGAGTATTTGACGTTGCCGTCCTTATCCTTTCCTTCACGAAGAAGCTCTCCGCCTCCGCAACCAGGCTTTATCGGACAGAACAAGCCGACCTTACCGATGAATATATAATTGTGTTCACCCTCAGGCAAACCCTCATTTCTATCTAAATATAAAGCCGAGCTGACAGACTTCGTTTCGCACATATCCTTAAATTCGATGCTCTCTTTACTGAAAAGCGTTTTGAATACATAAGGAACAGCGAACTGAGTGCCTGTCGCAGTCCATTCTCCGGCATGCTTACCGTCCTTATACTTAGCAATATAAACCGCATCGTTAACCAAACACATGCGCTCGTACGTAGCCTCATGCTCAAATATATAACCGAACTCTTTACCATAATCCATGACAAACTGAATGATCTCAGGTGTCGCATTAGGTATCTTGATAGAGTCTGTCTTAATATGAGCAACTGTGAATCCGCGCTTCTGCACTTCGTACATAAGGTTAACCATGAATAAAGCTCCACGCTTGGCGACAATATTGTCTTTATTGCGAGGATCTCTAAACGCGTTCTCGAATGCCGCAGCTGTAAGACCGTATACTGAATTAATGACAATCTTCAGAGCCTGCGCTAAATCGGATGCAACGTTTTCATCATCAAAATATTTTGATAATGAACCGTTAAGCATCCCTCTAGCCGTATCAAAGTCTTTGTGTTTAATCGCAACGCGAGTGTCTCTGATTTCTTTAAATCGTTTGGTGTACTCGGGTCCGAATAATACTTCAGCAATTACACTAGACGGATGCATAGATGCTACGTCAAGCAAAGCAAGCAACACATACATGCCAGGCTCAGCTATTACACATCCACCTTCTCCAACTTCGATTCCTCGGTAAGTAGATTTGCCATTTTCAAATTTATAACCAGGGAAGAACGGCATGATGCTGTATCCTTCAGGAAGCTCCATACCTTTCTCATAGGTTTTAAATATAGGCTGACCATCGGCATCGAATATACGGAAGTCCGTTTTGTCATAAAGCATGACCATCTCATCGTACTGCTCTGGAGGAACCGGCTTTGACAGATCTCGATAGTTGAACTTTTCCTGAGGGTTACGGTTGTTACCAAATATAATTTTCGTGGATAACGAGTTTGTGGTGTCATTAACCGTCATACCGGCAACCTCAGCCAGAATCTGTCTTGCAGTCCAGTCGCCCTTTAAGTGATGGAACACTGCTTCCGTCGCAATAACATCATTATCACAATATTCTGCAACTTTATTCCACATTTCTTCAGGTACAGGCTGATCCCAAGGTAACCCAAGTTCCTGATGGTGTATGCCAAGCTCAATCTCCCATTTCTTAAGAGATTGCTTCTTGGCGGCAAAGTCGTAAACATCTGTATACGAAACGTTATAAGCTTCCCCGAAGAAAGCATTTTTGCCGCCGCTTACGATTTTCTGTGACAGATTATACAGCTGCTCATTTGTATAACCCATAAGTCGAGCATACAGAATATGGTTATCATATCTGCGGCAGTTAAAACCCACGAGTCTGAACCGCATGAGCTCCTCGATATCTGAGGGGCTTGGGTTTATCATTCTGATAACCGGTTTTCCTTCTCCTTCGGCCTTCCAGTTTACGAGAAACAGATTTGGGAAGACCTCGACATCGTAAAATATAAGCTCTGAGTTGTCGTTATTGACAGAAACAGATGGCTCTTCTGATTTGAAGTGCATTTTTTTTACGAGTTTAATGCAATAGTCAGACTGGTTCGTGCTATTTAAGGCAAACGCCAACACATCATTATACATATCGCTGACATCGTAATTAAGGTTGCTGTTATACGCATCTTCCAATATCTTATAGATAAAGTCAATGCTCGGTTTAGTAGCAGGATGAATCTCCTTATTGAGGTTGCGCTTTATTGATGTTCTGAGCGCTTTTTCATTCTTCACCCCGTCAAAATTTATCAATTTTTCTTCTCCTTTCAGCGGAAGACCAGAACTTATCGTGGCTATAGGTAATCCGTTGCACTTCGTTAATTTTCTTCGAAGCGAACTGTTTCCGTTAAACACTTTAACTTCTATATGGTCGTCGTAGACCCGGCTAAGCCTTGATATATCGCCGGTATAAATATAATGAAGATGAATTCCCTGCCCACTCTTGCTAAGTTCAGCGTATGTAGCTGGCCATTTACTAGCCTCTTCTACATTCCTCTCAAAGCACTTTTCACCCTGCTCGTTGGGAATATCAAAATCGATTACTATGTGATTTTCAGGAACTTTCACATAGTGTATCTGGGAAGTATCCAAATCAGATAATTTGGTCGTGACATCAATCCATTTTTTAGATGGAGTTTCTTTTGAATTCGCATATTGAGCAGGGCAATCTGCGCATTCCTTATCAAATATAGATTCAGTCTTATCGAATTCTATAAGTTTAGGTTTATGCGTTTCTTTTTTACTATTATCGCCTGTTTCAAATTTATCAGTTCTGAATCCTCTGTAATAACTACGTACTTTAGAACCGTCATCAAGATCGAATTTGTCACTGAAATCCCAGAAATAGTTTTTAAGCTCCTCTTTAAACGCTCTCTGCGAGAATGGATATGGTACTTTAGCCTCGTCGCAATACTCCTGATACATTGCCCACGCTGCTTTCAACGTTGTTCCGTCTTCTTTCTTGAACACATGATACGAATCTATAATAAAGTTATAGAAATCGTTAGATGCACCAAGCATAGAGAATGGAACGTAATCGTCATATCTGCCAGGATCGCTTGTGTATACATTTAGGCAATGAGAAGCGATAGGACCCAATTCAAAACCAACCTGCTTAATTATGGTTTTGTATTCTTTTGGGCTAAGCGTATTTCCTGATGGAGACACATCAATCAATCTTCGAATAAGACCGGACTTTGCATCCGTGATCTTTACCGGCTTATTAGTACCCATAAATAGAAAGCACTTGAAACGACTAGCATACGTAGACTTAAACTTTTCGTTTACAGTCATTAGTTCGTGCGAAACAAGGCTGTTTAATCTAGTGTTATCCTCTATCTTAGATAAGTCACCATCATGCTGAATAGCAACAAGAGGATTGGATTTAAAAGCCTCTAATGCAAACGAATTGCTTGTTGATCCTAGAGCTTTTGCATCAAACACCGAATAATATCCATCAAAGAGCTGCTGTATGATGTTCAGTATGGTTGATTTGCCAGTTCCAGCGGCACCATATAGTACCATAAATTTCTGTATCTTTTTAGAATCTCCAGATACTATAGAGCCAATAGCCCATTCAATTTTATGACGCTCTTCTTCAGAATATAAAGTCGATATAAGCTTCTCATATGCCGGAGCCTTGCCAGATTCGAGAGGGTAATTAAGCTTTTTGCTAGCGTAGTCTTTCTTATTAGTCTCTGTGTTAGAGAATATAAGTTTTTCGTCCAGCGTATTGAATGCATCTCTCATTTGTTTCTGACAATACTTGTGCCAGCAATCGATCATTCCTGACTCGGCATCCCACAAATGCAAAACTCGAACTTTGTCCTCGAATTGATTCTTATGTTCTTCGGCATAGTCATCAAGAGCCTTATCTATCATATCAATAGCGTCGTTTTCATCCGTGGACCATAATCCGCGTTCTTCGACCCATACTGCATAGAAATCGCCACCTCGAATCATAAGATCGGAGCTTCTCTTAACAATAAATTTAGGATAGATCTCTATCACGCCGCGTTTTCCGCTGCGTGTTGAAATCATGAAAAAGTCAAGCATTGCATTCTTATTCTCCCTTCGAGTTCTTCAGCTCCTTTATTTCATCACTAAGCTTTTTAATTTTTTTGTCCTGAGCCTTGAGATTTTTATTCAGGATGATCGTACTTACCATGCACATAATCGTTCCTGCAGAAATAAGTACAACATTCTTGTTTAACTTCTCGTAAACACGACCTAAGCGAAATATCATATCGCACGTACTCATTTTTTAATTCCTCCTTTCACCATACTTTTCATAAACGACTCAACCGTCTCAAATCTCCAATCCAGTTCGCTGTTAAATGTGAAAACTATTTCTTTTCGATTATTCAATCGTACTCGAACGCTGTTTTTTCCATTCGGAAACCACATTTCTGATGTATCTGCAAACTTAGGAAAATATAATTTGAACTTGTTGAATACTTCTTTTTGTGACATTGTAAACCTCAAAGAATTATGCGATGCTGTCTAAATACCAACATTGTTGATACCAAATTTCAACTTCTCTCAAGTCGTATTCGCAATTTCTAATTGTGAACAGACCGCCTTTTCCATTTGGCTCATACTCTCTGTTGAGAAATCTTTCGACGACATCGTGGACTAAGTGACGATCAAAGCGCTCATCAACCATCGATCCCAATCCAAGACTGTTAATCATTCGCCAAAACCATTGACTGGTTCTATCTCCTAAACTAGGATCATCCATTATTTCCTCTTCGCATCGAATAGCTAAAGCAACCATCATCTCCAGCACACTGCAAGGACCGCTTAACATATTCATAATTGTTAAATATGAGTGTTCATAACCGCATGCGAGTGAAAACCGATATCGTAAGTTCTCTCCATCCTTTGCTCTGTTTTCGTCTCTTGGTATTAAATAAGTGAATTCTGTATTATGCAGATACATCAGCAATTTTCTAAAAGAAACAACATGCTGATATCGCCGTCCGCAAATTAGGTCATAAATCCACTCAAAGTATTCATTTCTTATATCATCTTTAGTCATTCATCCTCCTCAGGATGTGCGTTTTTATTTACGACGTCAGAGAAGTTTCGTGTGTCACGTAGTATCTCATAGTCTGTTTCAAGTTCGTCGTTTCTGACAAATACCGAATCATCTTCGTACTCACCGAAATGATTTGCAAAATCTTCTCCGACCGTATTCTCAACATCCTCGATAACCTTGTCCCAATCATCGGCCAGAACCCCGTCGGCATAATAGTTGAGACTGATTACTGCATAGTCTTCCTCGCCGAACTCTTCTGGAGGGATTACACGAGGCTTATTCACATTAGATTCCTCCTTTTTAATATTATTCGAATCAGAGTAATTGACATAGCCAGAATCTTTAATCATGGTTGTATACTCTTTTACGCTAGCCTTTCCATTTGAGCCTTTTTGCTGCGTAGGTTCTGACTCTTCGGCTTCCTCTTCTTCGTTTGCAGACTCTGAATGCATTCTAGAGAATACCTCTTTAACTGAGTCTATTTCTTCCTGAGCAATATGCTCGTACTTAGTCTTGAGCATCTTATATGTTACCGCAGAGCCAATAATGGCTCCAACAGTAAATATAACGGCGCTAGTCAATAAGTCTTTCATACTCATCGTCCTCCGTTTTAATCGTAATGACGGTCATCGTAAAACCGACAAATAGCAAAGAGATACTCATGAGAATACCTCCTGCGATGTGTTGCTTTTTCTTCGTGTTTAATGAATAGCCCAACATTGAAAAGATCCCCCCTAACCTATGCGTTTAAGTAACGAGACTCTTCTGTTAGCTCTTCATATCCGTAAGTGTATAAATCTGGATAGTCTAAAATATCCTGCCAAAAATAACCGGACCCTTTAAAATTGAGCCCATCCCTTCATTTAATAAGGTCGTAGATTACGCCATCCACATTGAAATCGAGCAGAACGCTTCTTTCATTGCCGTTGATAAACAAACGCTTTGCTTCATCATTGAGGGCATTATCATAAAGACCGAAGTCTACAAAGCCGTCAGAATCCTCACGATTTTTATCGTAAATCCAACCTACAATTGCGCCCGCTCTTGTTCGAGGTATGTCTAGCATGTCATAAACCTCGTTTAAGAACAGATGGCCTCTGGTTGCAAGTTTATCGTTTGCCTGATCCTGAACCCTCTTCAAGAACATTAGGTTGTAATCAGCGTCTTTAGACCAGCAAGAACTCTGTTCGTCGAAGAACTTAGCGAATTCGCTATGACCTTCGATTGTCGCCGTATTTACCGTCTTCTTAACAACGGTCTCTTCTCCGTTTTCGTCAACAACCGTTTCTTCGATTTCTTTTTCCTTTACGTTGTACTTGAGCTCTTTATCAAGTTCCTTGCCGAAACGCTCAATAACACGTTTTCTGTAATCCTTAAAGTTAGAATCTACAGCAGCATAAGCAGCAGCTAACGCCATGTTTCTCTTACGTATGATGTTATTAGATGCAAGAATTGAAGCGATTGATAATGCACCAAGAATTACAGACGGTGCATAAAGCTTAATAAGATTCAATCCTGTATGCGCATAAACGATCGTAAGGTCTTTCTTGCTATCATCCTCTGTGTATTCTTCGGAGAAGCCGTGCTCATCAACATATTCGTGAATCTGATTTATTTCTTTCTTAGATTCATCTAAGATACCGCTTAATTTAGTGGTTGCTTTGCAAGCCATTACTGCGCTCGTGACTGCGCCAGCAACGCCTGCCACCACGAGGATTTCAGGACTGTGTTTTTTCAGTGACAGACCTGCTCTGTGAAAGTTTCTTCTAAAAGCCTGGAATATTTCTGCTTTATTCATGATTATTCTCCTTTTTCAATGTGATTTATTAAGTGCTGAAGATACCATTCAGCTTTCTTCAGATCCTCTTTTCCGTTTTTCTTCTTCCAACGGCAGATGTATTTTATTATCTGTGCCGTATCAACCGCTTCAATTCCTTCGAGGCCCTCCGTAAAAGCCTCCATTACATCGATAACCTCAACACCTTTATCCGACTGGTAATGCGAAGGGTGATCGACATTATTATTTCCAATATGAATTGCTTCTATAGAACCCATAAAAACTCCTTATTTAATAGGCATTGCTCTAGGTAACTTTATAACATAGCCGCCGTCTCTTAATCTCGCAACGTCTGCCGTACTAACATTTGTCCAGCCATACTTGTTGCTAGTGTATGGTGCTGAAAGGTCTGCCAAATCGTATAAATCAGCAACAGACACGAAACCATAAGTATCGATGATCACATCCATCTGGTTAAGCACAGCTTCAGCTTCGCCGCGACTATCAAATATCAAGTCGTCATACTCAAATCTAGAGCTTGACGTTGAGAGTGTTCTTCGGTCATCGTCTCTACGATCATAGAATTGTCTGTACGACACGTTTGATCCGATTGTTTTCTTCTTACCAGCTCCTGTGCTTCCGTAAAGGATCATGCTGAATCCATCGGTAATGATATCGTAAACAAGCTTTTTAACAGCCGGAATGAAAACGTCTGTTAAAATATAACTTTTAACGTTATTCACATCTTCGGATACGAGCTGGTCAGTGATCTTGGTTAGGCCGCTTCGTTTTTTCGTTCTTACAGTGCCTTTTACAACCTTTTCAATTTTCTTATCCTCAGAGGAAGCTAAGGCCTTTTGCTTTTCTTTGAACTTGTAAGAATTGGGCTTGTAATCGTCCATTATAAATTCTCCTTTTTACAAAAATAAAAGGAAAGTACCCTGTTAAAGATACTTTCCTTCGTTAGAACTCCGAATATTTAGATTTAATCAATCTTCGTCCTCTTCGGAAACAGAATCATCCTCATCGATAACGTCGACTTTGGTTATTACATAACCCTTCTTTCTCAGCTTTTCGATTCGTCTCTCCTCAAGCTTTGCTCTATTCTTGTAGATGAGTGTACCAACTGTGCCTCCGACTGCAAGTAAAGCAATACTTACGAGGGGAATAACGCCGCCTACTCTGTTTGAGCCATCGGGGCCATTGTAAGTAGCAACCTCATCAACAGCCTCTACGCCTTCCACGATTCCGTTCTCCATAATTTCGTTTTCCATGATTTTTTTCTCCTTTTCGTAAATTAAATTTCGGGTGTTCTCCCATAAAATTGTCTGTTTTTTTCGCGTACGTATACTATCTTGAAAAGTCGGATTTCGGAGCTACAAGATAGTCAAGTACAATACTCGGTTCGCCATTGCTAGCAATCTGAGAGCTGAAGTCGATCTTTATCTGTCCTTTGCTGATGTTCCAGCCTAAGTCATCTCCTACATCGTTATGATCCAAACCAAGTTCGTCATAAAAATCATTTAAGGAAACGTAGCCGAAAACATCATGAAGCATCTGTTCATTGAGATTATTTACAGCTTTTCGTATCCGCTCTATGTCCGATTTGAAATATCGTCCTGATAACGGGTCGAAGCATAACGTTCTGCCTTTATCTGTTAATATCACATTGTTCTCACTGACCGGATTTTCAGAAACACGTTTTTCAGCAACCTTATCCTTTACGATTTTTTCTTTGTGCTCACCGATAGTTTCTATGACCTTCTCTTTATACTCGCTAAGAGCGGTTTCAGATAATTTGTATGCTGTTGCCAGAGCGGCATTTCGTCTTACGTGCACGGAGCTCGCCCCGATAACGCACGCGATTGAGGTAACACAAGTGATAGCCGCCGGAATATAAGGTTTCCATGCTACTTTAATGACTTCAAGCGGAGACAACCCATTTTTTATGTCAGCCTCGTCGATGCCGTCATCAAGCTGCTTATCGATGTTCTTACGTTCAGCTTCTTCGAGAAGCTTTAAAGCCTTCGGCGTTGCTTTAACGGCTAATATAGTCGTTGTGATCATTCCAGCTATTCCAACGCCGACAAGAATCTCCGGGCTATGCTTAGATATGAACATCCTCGCATTTTTTGCTATACTCATAGCATTTAATTTGTTCATTTACTTTTACTCCTTTCATTATTTGAACAAAAATAAAAGAGTCCTTTTCAGGACCCTTTCTTAGACTTTGCAAGTGCTTCTGCCACTTTCTCTGCAATTTTAGCGTCGCGCTGCTTGTCTCCAGCCCAGTTGCCAACAAGTGTAGCAACTACGCCGACGATTGATGCCGCTATGCCCGCTATGTTAATTACATTTATTTTCATAAAGCATTACCTCCTTTCCATAATACAGTCTGTTAATCTCGCGACCACAGATAACAATTTATCATAGATTGTTGGCATCTGCGTACGGCAATTAATAATCTAAATATCTTAGACTAGGTTCTTCGGACATATACACTATATAACATTCTAAGCCATCATCCATAACTACTTTTTCATGTCTGAAATCAAGCCAAGAACACAAAGTGTTTTCGAATAATTCGGATTCGGACCATCCTAAACTACTACCACCTTCGATTTTCTCAATTCCCAAGAAATCGTAAAACTCGTTTACACAAGCATAGTTATCAACTGATAATGCACGATTTAAATCGTATTCTGCTCGAATGACATTTTCCATAGTAGACTCGAAGTATCGCATAGAAAAATTATCATAAAACAGCTCTTTTTCGCAATCTACCGAAATATCAGATTCATCGTACTTATCTTGTGCTATTTCTTGTGTTACTCGGCGATCGGCTTCCTCTCCATATAACTCTTCTACTTTCTTCTTATACTCTTTATAAGAGTTGTCCGCTAAAGCGTAAGCGCTCATTATAGACGCCTGAGCACTCTTATTAAGCACGTTTGCCCCAAATATACAGGCAATTGTAGCAGCGCCAGTTATAATAGAAGGAATATAAACAGGGCCTGCTACTTTAACCATTTCAAACTTGGTTAAGTCTTCTCCTTTTTCTTCTTTTGATTTTTCGATAAGCTTTAAAGCTTTCGGGGTTGCTTTTACAGCCATTACTGATGTTACTACTACGCCAATGCCACCTATACAAGTTAAGATGGTTGACGAGTTCTTTTTGAAAAACGACGATGCATTCATACCTTTGCACGACCTTTCATTTTTATTAAAATCAAAAGAAACAGCATGAGACTCGAACTCACAACCTCCCAGATTACAAATCTGTGCGCGCTCCCAATTGCGCCAACTGTTTCTCATAATACAACCTGTAAGTTTCGCGAAAATGAAAAATAAAAGAGAATAGCACTCTATATGAAGGACGACGATATTTACCTCCGGCTCATTTGTCAGTCTTTCGACTCAGCCTCGACTCCCGATTAGTTCCTAGTGCTAATAGGTCTTCAAACTTCACTGCCCTTTCATATATATTTCTCATAATACAACTTGTAAATTTCGCGAATATGAAAAATAAAAGAAGACAGCGCGGCTCGTCCAATTAACCATTAAGTCACTCACGTACCTCAAGCCGGGTTCCCAACTCCTTCAAGTGGCGACACGCTTTCTCAGAATGCACCGTCCCTTCATGCATTCGTCTTCTCATAATACAACCTGTAAGTTTCGCGAAATAAAAAATAAAAGGAAAAGCCATTGTTGGCTAATCCAGTAAGACTCTTTCCATGAGTCTTTCAAACTCTGCTCTGCTCATTTTTCCATCTGCATTGATATGAAGTTTTATGTCGCCATCGACAGTATCAATTTGCACATCATTAAGTTGGATATCTATTTTACATCCAAACTTTTGATATATCTTTTTTGATAGTCGCTTAACGACAAGCCCTTTCATAAATTTTGTAGATAATTTAAGCATCAACACATCCATTTTTGATTCCTCCTTTCATAATATAGTCTGTAAATTTAACGAAAAAAAAAAAACGAAAAGGCCATGTTTATTTAGCACAGCCATTCCGCCTTAAACGTGTTAGCTCTTCAACTTAAGAAGTTGTCTAAGTGAGCTTCTTCCGCCTTCTGTTGTAAAAGTTCCTTCTCGCTCGAAGTTAGTGGACGCAATAAACGCTAATCCGTATACCGCAACACCGCCGATAAAGGTGCCAACTGCAATGCAGTTCTTAATAAACCGATCTTTTTTCTCATCTTTAAGTTGCTGCGCTTTAATTGCATACTCTTGTTCCTGAATACCAATTTGGGCGCTATGCTCCTTTTCGATTTTGTCGATTTCAATAATCCTATCTGCTAGCTTTGTAACACCGTCTACTGTTGCCTTATAAGTATCGGTTCCGATCGCCATTTTGCTTAATTCTTCGAGTTCGCTTTCGAACTCTTCAACAAGATTGCTTCTAACGCTCATTGTTGATTCCTCCTTTAAATAATTTTTGAACTAATATGTTCCATAACATAACTTGTTATTTTTGCGAAAGATCCGCATGGTTGTCGACTTTTAATACGACTCTCTTTTTCTTAGAAATATCGTCAATCTTATCGATTTCGAGTCTGTAAACGTCCTTATCTGGGTTAGAACGGTCTATTCTAAGTACGCCAAATCCTGATCGAAGGTAAAATATGCAATTTGTGGTCGATGCACCAACCGCAATACCTATAAGACAGCCGAGCACAAGCATAAAAATCTCCATGATGCGCCCTCCTTTCTAAAATGATTTTTTCAAATTTCCAACCCGGGATTTTTTCGCAATACAAAAGTAGCATTGTTTTCAGATTCCTGAGTACGGAAAATATAAACGCGACTAATATAGATTAAGCATCCGTTTTAAGCTAGATTAAAAGAAAAAGAAAAGACCCTTAATGGGCCTGATCCTTCTCGGTTACAAATATAAGTCC
>ERZ779852.1903-NODE-1903-length-18432-cov-6.660445_pt1 | contig 18432 bp, 16 predicted proteins | sample MGYA00511559_ERZ779852 | MGnify/ENA primary metagenome ERZ779852 (study PRJEB29588, sample SAMEA2157977) | human gut metagenome | biome: human gut; feature: human-associated habitat; material: faeces | place: Denmark | collected 2008/2010 ...
CAGCCAGAGCTCATCAACCGCCTCCCGCGCGAGGAGCCTAGCAAACTCCCGCCCGAGCCCGCTCGACGCCCCCGTGATGAGCGCGATGTGCTTCATGAATCCCGCCTCCTTTCTGAAAATCATTTGTCATGCATGACAACCCACGAAGCAACCGTCCGTGCTGCCTCAATTTCCTGACGAAACGCATCATCTGCCAGATCCTTCTGTTCGCCGATCTCACCATCCTCAATGTACAAGCGATGGTTAAACGCCCGGTCCGACTCCATGAGCGGCGTCAGCAGCGACGCATACGCGCTGCCCGTCGGCAGAATCAGCTCCGCCAAAGTCGGCGCAATCTGCAGGTGGCTGCCAGCCATCTGCTCATCCAAGAGGTCACGCCGCACGCCATCCCCGTAGAAATAGCACGGAATGCCGCTAAGCGCCCAGAGCGAGACATCCGAAGCAAAGTTGAAGCGCTCCGCATGGTCGCCCGTCACGACAAACAACGTTGACGGATCGTCCTGCTGCACCTAACGGATGAAGTCACCCATGACCTTATCCGCATACCAGATATGGCCCAGCTGGTCCATCGTCGCCTTATCCGTCGGGATAGACGGCGGCAGCTCTGAGGCCACCGCATCGCGCGGAAAGCCCTCCGCATCGACATCGTAGGCAAACGGCGGATGGTTGCTCGTCGTCAAGATGAAGTAGAATGTGTCATCTGCGTCGTACTTCATCTGCTCGCGGATGCCGTCAAACAAGACGCCATCCGGCACGCCCCACGACGAACTCTTGCCCTGGTCCGGCAGTTCATCCGCACAGTGAAATTCATCAAAGCCCTCGCGCAGCGTGAAGTGCTCGATGTCCTGCCAACTGCGCAGGCCGCCGTACCAGAACACCGTCTTATAGCCCATTCTCTTCATCGTCGCGCCAATGCCAAGTCCGTCCAGATGGCCATGCTTGCCCATCGTGTAATTGACGTAAAGCCCGACATCCGGCAACCCCGTCAGGAAACCATTGAGCGACGTCATCGTGCCATTGCCATTGGGCAGGAAGTGATACGTATGCGCGCCGTTCGCTTCCAGCCATTCGCCCGTCTTGGCGAGGCCAAGCGCGCGGTACTCCGGCAGCAGCGGCCAGAGTGCATAATTCTCCCCGAGGATCACAATGACATGATGAGGCCGCTTCGCCAAAGGCGTACTTGTCGTCCGACGCGAAAACGCTGCTTCTATGGAATCCGCCTCCGGATGCCCGCCCAGTTGTGCGATTGCCTCCTCCAACTCTTCTCCCGAGATGGGCCGCAGTGCCTTTTCCGTCGCCCGCTTGTGCGTGCTGTACGCGCGATAAAGCGCCTGACCATCGTCAAGGATAGCCTCATTGAGGACGACATACCGCGTGCGGGCCGCACTCTCCCACGGGACACCGCTGTCCGAATGGAATGCCCCGCCAAAGCGGCAGAAGATGGCAAACACGGGCACAAAGACAATCGCCAAGCCAGTCCAGATGCGGACATGGCGATGCGGTTGCCAGACCGGCGTCCGCAGGACCTTCTGCAGCAACCAGATGAACAGCGCCATCAGGAGGATTGCCCCCAGGAGGCGCGGCCAGAACTGATACTGCTGCACAGCCGTATCCCAGATGGCCGCCTTATCGTCCTTCATGCCGTTGAATAGCATGATGTTGAACCCCTGATGGAAAATTTCATAATAGGGAATGCGGATGACAAAGAGCAGTGTCATCAGACCCACGGCCACACTGCCCAGTACCGCCCGGATGCGCGCCACCGGCCACCTGCCCCAAACGGCATACGGCACCGTGCCGAACACAAACGGAAACGCCACAAGAAACGCCGTCGTCTTCAGACTGATCCGAGCCCCCAGCCAGAGAGCTTCTGCAACATCTTCCGCACGAGCATTTCCCAGCTGACCTGAGTAAATCAGCAAGAATGCAACTCGAAAGACCATAAGCAGGATGTAGATGTACAGAAACAGCTTCGCATCCTGCTGCAACGATTTAAGAAAACGCAAAATATCACCTTACCAGCTCAAACTTCACAGTTGATAAACCGCAGATTTATATTCAGCGGTGATCTGCAAATAAAAATCGCATAAGCTATCTCCATTTTGTATAATGAAAGTAAACCAAATCCACAACACAAACGGAGGGCTTATACCATGAATATTGTACCGCATCATCATCACGCCTGTGAAGCTACTTCTCCCAAAATTCAGCAAATCTTTGCTGAGTTCCATATTTGGAAAATCCTGTGGAGCTGCAATGCCTACAAGCTGCGCAGCTTGGCTGTTATAGCCATCTGTCTCGTTGCGTTCGAGGCGGTGTTCTAACGGCGTATCCTTCTTCTATCAGCAGAAGAAGGATACGCCGGAGTCCATCCCATTCGATGAGGACGTTGCCCCACGCAGCAACGGTGGCAAACAGCGCAAGCTAGCGCAAAGCAAGGCTTCCGAAGTAGTCCTGACCTTGTGGCAGGAAACATGTGAAGTGGGTATCCCTGCCTAGCACTTACTGTTCAATTCGTGGTTCTGCTCACCGGCATCGCTGCACCAGATTCATGAGCTCGGCTACGACGTCATCGCACGTGTCCCCCGTCCTGGTCTAGAAGGACCTGACGCTGTCTGAAGAAGAAATCATCCCGACCTATGGTAAACGCTGGAACATCGAGGTATTCTTCAAATGCTATCTGAAAGCTCTAGCTTCATTGCTGAGCCTGCTGATAGACTGTGCTATGGAAGCAGAGATCCTTGACGAAGAGCAAGTTGACCAGCTGCTCGGTCTGTTCGTGGCAAACCTGCACCACCTATGGAGGGAAAAAGTGCCTGAAACAGTGTGCGTGATGTGATAATGCTGGATGCCTGAAAGCCCTATGGAACCTTATCTTACAAGGGAATCATGTGTGCGAAGTTTGAGTGAACAAGCAAAAGCATCAACGAAATCACTTATTCATCCAATGGGATATCATACCGCCCATACAATGTTTTGAACCGGCCAGGATCTTCATTATATGTACTTTTTGATATAATATCATCTGGTTCATCAATCTCATTAGAATGGATGTCCATTATATCTAACATGGTATTAAATATTAAATCATTAGTAAAATATGATTCTTTTCTCTTAAGCAAAATATTATATTTATCTTTATGCTTATTGATGTAGGAATTTGACATAATAAAAAACATTGGTATTCGAGTCATTTGATAATTAAACCGATTGATATCATGACCAACATGTTCATCTATTCCCTCTCCGTGATCTGAAAAATATACCATCGCTTTAAATTCAGGAACATCCTTTATTTTTTTATATATCTCTCCTAAGATATAATCTGTATACCTTACTGAATTATCATATTCAGCCGTATTTTTTTCATCCTTACTAAGTTCGCTATTTGATGTATCATATACCTCATATTCTTCTGGGTAACGCACTTTATATGAATTATGACTTCCCATTAAATGTATAACTATCAGCATTCTATCAGACATATTTATCTTGCCCAATTCGGGAATCAAGTTTTCATCATAGAAGGCTGGCATATCTAAATATCTACCATCCTTTAAATGCCCAACCTTATCATGAAGCCATACTTGATGTTTTGCAGAAGATGCAATTGCTGTAATAGGTGTATCTGCCAAGCCGTATTGAACTTGATTGCTGAGCCATACCGTATCATATCCAGCTGCATTTGCAATATCGATTAAAGAATATGCTTCATCTAAATTTATATTGTTATACTGATTCTTAGCAGTTAACGCATAAGTTAAAGCACTTACCGTATCGGCTGCACAAGACCATGCCTGATTTAATATAATAAAATCCGGATTATCTTTTTGAGATGAAAGCCATGGTGTCGTATCTCTTGAATAACCATATGCGCCCATATGATCTCTAGTCTCTGATTCACCAATCACAAGCACATATATTCCCTTATCAGTATTTGAGTTAATCCCCGGCATATGCTGTAATAGTTTCTGTCGTTTTTCCTTACTCTTAAGATAATTATCATAAGATGCGGCATATACTTTAGTATCATATATTATATTATTGACAATATTTTCTCTTGTACGATATAAAAAAAGGATATTTAAAATCACGAATACAAGCAACATGATTTTAAGTTTTTTATTTTTATCGCAAAGTTTTAAAGAGCTTGTGTATTTACCAACAAAAATAATGAATGAAAATATAATAAATAGTCCTAAAAGCCCCATATATGATAAGTGGTCATCAATATAGTTTGTGGCTTCACTAAGGTTAGTCTGTAAAATTGCCATACAGGACTCAACACTCAGCCATGCTCCCGAAGCAAAATAATATTCCCATAACAATATTATAGGAAAAAGAATTATTATTAATCCAATTATAGAAAACATAGTACGTTTCCATTTTATAGAACTCATAAATAAAGTAAGTAAAATAGATAACGACATTGTGTATGACATATATATCAAGTATGCTTCCGACTTAAACGGAAGCGATATCTCTGTATTGTGTATAATAAAAAAAATTGAACAAAATAATACCATAAAAAATAACAAGGTTGTATAGTATTTATTCTTATCAATAAAAAATTTTTGTCCAATAGATGCCAAAATTATCGATATTATCGGGAAGAATATAGCTGTATTTTTTACCCCCCCACATTTAATAATAGCTATTATCGTAATAAGAATATACAAAAAGAAAAAACATACCTTCCTCATTGACAAAACCTTTCTGTTAACAATTATATAATTGATAGTATCTTCAATACCACTTTATTTTTAGTAAGTATTAAACGACATTTCATTCTATCATTAATTCTTCTTCCAGTTTTAACAAATAAAATAAGTTCATTTTGAAATTTATTAGCATATTTCAAAGAATCTTCTATGTCTCCATGTTTCAAAACTGACAAAACAAATCTATATGCTCTATAACTCCTAATAATATCAAAATCTTTTTTAAATCAGGAGCGTATTTTATGCAATATTTTTCTGCTATACGAAATATCATCACCGTGCTTTCCCATCGTTCAGCAGACCAAGATGATGTTGTCGCAGAATCATCATGACGACAATAGTGTGTCAATATTTTAGGAACATAATATGCTGGGACAACACATAATATCTTTAGAAAAAAGCAGATGTCTTCGGATATTTTGCAGTCTTCTGGAAACTCTATATTATATCTATCAATAAGATCTCTCTTAATCATAAAACTGTCCATATAAAAAGGAAATCTTAATTCTCCAGACCTATATATGTATATATTAAACTTACCTATCTTATAATTATCTTGAATATTAATCACATTTCCATTTTTATCTAACTCATCTGAACCGGAGTATACAAAATTAACATCTGGTTTTTTATCTAGTATTGTTATTAATTCCTCCAAGAAAGTAGGTTCCCATCTATCATCACTATCCAAAAACGTTATATACATCCCTAAGGCTTCCTTCAGTCCTATATTTCTTGCGCGTGAAGTACCACCATGCTGTATATTTATCACACGGATTCGTGAATCATATAATTGATATTCATAACATATTTGCGAACTAGAATCCGTCGATTCATCATTAACTAAAATCAATTCAAAATTCGCATACGTTTGTTCAACAACAGATTGTATACTTCCCCTCAAATATTTCTCAGAATTATATACAGGCATAATAACAGAAACTTTATGATGATTCTCCATAAGACATACCCTCATTTTTCGAAGAATAATACACTATATATTGATTATCATAGTAGCTAATAGATTTCTCATCGCAAATGCGCCCTTGATAGTCTTATTTCCATTCAAGGCAATTTGACATCTTTTAGAATCGTTTTTTAAATACATATCAATCTTTCTTATAAGATCACTACTATTAATAAAAGGAACTAAATCATAATCTGGTTTCAGAGGGCCCCAATAATCTCTTATATCAATCAATTCAAATGCACCAACTGCTAAAATCTCAAAAGTACGTGGATTAGGGCTTTTATGTTTAGTGTCATGTATATTTAAACATATCTTTGTCCGAGAATATAATTTAGCAGCCACATCAGAAGAAACTCTCTTATTCTCCAAATACCGGTATATATAGGGATATTTTCTTTGAAATATAATTTTTTTCCATGGATATTTCTTATCATAAAAGGGCCCTATAATTTTTAATTTCCAATCCCGTTTATTGGATGCGATTGCTACTTGCTCAAGAATCCTCAATCGATTATGGAAAGGTGACCCTATGAATAAAATATCTATATCGCACTCCTGCGAGCTTATATTTGAGAAATCTTCATTGTAACCAACCGGCAAATATGTAGCTTCCAAATTCATACGATTCAAGTACGCAATATCACTATATTCAAATACATATATCTTATCGAAAGCGTTTAGATATCCTAGTATTTCTTGATGATCAGCTATTCCATCAACAAACCAACAAATAGTTTTAGCTCGTTGCTTTATATAATTAATATCTGATACATCCATGACATTTTTAGGAGTATTAACAAATAAAACAATCTCTGGGCAAAACTCTGTCATTAATTTATGGAGATATATACGTATAGATTCTAAGTATCTATCTCGTCCTATATGAATCCCCATTTTATCTAATTTTTTCATATAATAAGGGCAAACCTGTTGATATGAATCAGAATATATACATTCCACTTCGCAGCCCAGTGATTGTAAATTTTTTTTTATATGTAAAATTTGTTCATTTATAGAAAAAATGATGAGCAATACTTTCATTATATACCTTCTATAAGTCTTAGCAAATGATTTTCTAAAACATTCATTGAGAATAGCAATTTACTGCTTTAATTTTTGAAGATCGATTCACATTCTTTCAGAACAGCCGCTGGAGTGACGTTCCACAAGCAGTCAGGTTTTGGATTACTGGGGCACTCATCGGCTCTATAGGTACATGGACAACATAGTTCATTCGACGTCAATACACGCGCATTCCGATTGATAGGGTGCCACCGATTAGGACTTGTACAGCCATACATTGTAATCATAGGAACCCCAGTGGTAGCAGCAATATGCGTGGCCCCAGTATCAACTGTCACAAAAAGATCTGATTTTTTTAATAGTGCCGCTAAATCAACTAAATTGGTTTTACCGCAAAAATTAGCTACTGGAATATGCATGGCAGCGATAACTTCATCTGCATAAGATTTATCATTAGGAGCTCCAACGATAAAAAAACTAGCATCATATTTTTCATTCAATTTATCCACTGTTTCAACAAAATATTCTTTTGGCCATGTTTTCAAAGGAAATGTGCCTTTAACACAAAGTGCAATATATTTCTTTTTTTTAGGTAAGGATTTTAATAACGCTTCAGCTTTTTTCTCATTTTCAGGCATGATACGAGCAAATACGGGGTGCTCATGAATTCGTTGTCCAGTAAAACCTCTGACAATCGATTGATATGTCTCAGCTTGAAGTGTGTTAGCTAAGTCATGCGTAATAGGTATTGTTTTTGTGTATAAAAGCGTTACGCGGCTAGGCTTATCCTCAAAAACACGATCTGGCCCTATCCTTACCGGAACCCTAGCCAGCCAGCACAACAAGGCAGGCCGCAACTTCCGGTCGAATGAGATACTTAAATCAAAATGACGTGATTTAATGAGCTTAACCATATCCATCATTTTATGAAAGGAATTCTGCTTAGCCTTATAATCAAAGACAATCACATCATCTATCACGGGGTTATTTTCAACAGCCTCTCGAACAACAGGTTTAACCAACATAGTAATCTTAGCATCAGGATAGGCCTTCCGCAACAAGCTGATTGCGCTCGTTGTCAATACTACATCACCGAGATTAACTAATGCATTCACTAATATATTATTGAACTGTTTAGACATATCTTTGCACCCACTCTTATATATTATTTTAGTACATTCTTTATAAATATCTGCGTACTAAAATCTTTATTTACACGATTTAGATTTTCTTGATAAATCGATAACATTTGTTTATATCCGACTAAGAAGTCATGCATTTGTTCTGTTAAAGTATCAAGATTATTTATATCTACTTCGCTGCCAATCCGATACTCCCGTAAGATTTCTGGATTTAGTACAGCGGTTGTCAAAACAGGTTTATATAACGCTATTGCATTGAAATATACAGCGCTCCAATTATAAAGATAACGTGGATTGCTATAGGGGAGGAACAATACGTCTACACTCTGAAGTAGGTCATACCACGCTTTACCAAAAACTTTTCCTTTTATAAACCTTACGGATGGCTCCTTCCCGTATTTCCGCATGATACGGTTCATATCTTTTTGATCATCGGGGCCAGTAGGTGCTGCCTGAACAACAAACTCTGCCTCATGATTTAAATCACATCGCAAAAAAGCATGAATGATACCATCAATATCTTTTTCACCTTTGCGATAATGGCCAAAGAAACCGATACGAATGGGTTCTTTATATGTCAATATTGGATTGACTGCAATCCCTTCCGGCAACAAGGTTGGCGGTTTTATAAGTTCGACATTCGGTACATTATCCTCTTTAAAATCATCTCGAAGCGTTGTCACTTTCAACTTGATATTACTGTACGGCTTGCATTTCCGAGCTTGTTTTAGGAATTTAGGCTTCTCTTGTGGATTGACGCCTAAAAAAATAAAAATAATCGGAATAGGGCTATTTTTCAATTTACTCTTATGGAGAGAACGTAAATATCGATACGTTGCTGTTGTAAGTATAATCGCATCAACTTCATGCCGACAGGCCTTTTCATATGCTGAATCGAACCAATTGATACGTCGGTGTTCCCTCTGGATAGACAACCAAATCTTTTTGAGATGACCTGCTCCTTCATAGTCAACAATCTCTCCGCCTCGTACATAATCAATAGGAATACCAAAATCAACCGGCAAGCTACTATTTTCGGGCAGATAAAGGATTGGATCATGGCCTTGTCTTTGAAGTTCTCGAATAATAAGCCTATCAAATTCTTGTTCAAAACCACCTGTTGTCTTAACTGTTTCTAAGATAGCTACGCGCATGATTATTTCTCCGATCTCTGTAATTCATAAAGTTTCAGGTACTTCAACATCGTGTAGAAAAAATGGTTAAAACACATATACACACCCATCCAGCCGTCCAAGAAACCAACTCTCATAATAAACATTTTGAAAAAACCGCCTAAGCTATGAAAGAAGATATTGCTCAAAGAGGTTTTTTTTCCTCGGCGATAGGCATCTTCCGCCCAGATTGTCGTATACTGACATAGTTTCCCTTCCCAGTGCTGCCAATTCTTATAGGTGTAATGTTCAAGATGTCCCGGCATCTGTTTTATGGGCAAATCACACTGTGGGCGTTCATGAACTTTATGAATCCAATGTACTGATGTGCGAGGAAACATACGGGCTACATAGTCCGGTTTCAAGACGCCATGATTGAACTTCGTGCCAAATGCCACAGATTTTCGTTCCATAAGATACTGGCATGCTTCTGGTTCTTCTTGCAAAATGATTTGGATAGCTTCTGCCATCTTCACGTCGATACGTTCATCGGCATCGAGGTAGAGCACCCAGTCGGCTTTTGTCTGGGTCAGCGCAAAATTGCGCTGTGCAGAGAAGTCATCTGTCCAGGCACGGAAGCTGACCTTCGCGCCGTGTTCCTTTGCCAAGGCAACGGTCTGGTCGGTACTACCTGAGTCGATGATGATGACCTCATCCGTGCATTTCTTGGCATTTTCCACTACCGGGACGATATTCTCTTCTTCATTGTGCGTCAGGATCAAAATTGCCAGTGAGCTCATAATTTCCTCATTCTCTCGTCATTTCAACAGTGCACGGACCTTCTCAGCAATCGATGCGTCGACTTCGTCAAGCAGAGCGTAGCGCTTGCGGTAGTTGGCGCGCTTGCGCGTGGGGACTTCTTCCATGGTCTTGCGGTATTCTGTCATCGGCAGCTCGTAGAAGCGCTGGTCGGCACAGGGACGGCCGCCCGACTCCTTCCAAAAGTCGCTGAAGCTCGTCTTGAGCTTGCGGTCGCGGCGGATGTGGTTGTTCGCGTAGTAACCGTAGTTCGTGACCGCGTAGATGTGTTTGAGTCCGAGCGCTTTCGCCACTTCCTGCGTTGCGTGCAGGACGAAGTTCTTCGTGCGGTAGGCGTGGCAGCGCTTTGTGACCTTCTTGACGATGTCCTTGGCATTCTCCATGTTCGGCCCCTGCATGGCGCCGATCCAGAGCGCCCACTCGCCCGCTTTGTTCGGCGCGATCCAGAACATCATCTGATAGAGGTCCGCATCATCGAGGCGCAGCACGACAGACAAAAGCCCTTCCTTGCGCTGGCCGGGATGATACGACAACTCGAAGCGCAGATGACCGCCTTCATCATGGCTTTCCCAAAGAACATAGTGTTTCTTCTCATAAAGGCCCAAGAATACATCTTCCCTGAGATGCTTTGCCAAGTAGTCCATGTGCTGCTCGACGAGTTTGGCACGCTCGTCAAACGTCGACTTGTTGTAGAAGAAAGCACGCGTCGGCTGCTCGTAGACAAAGGGATACTCTTCCGCCAGTCTGCTGAGGAGCGCATCGCTCGTGAAGAACTGATGCAGGCGATTCATACGCCCCATGTTCAGCAGGCAGCGCCCGACGAATACCACCATGCGCCTGGCCTCGCGCGGATTTTCTGTATTGTAGATTTTCTTTCCTAACTTTATATATTGCAGCATGCATTTCATTCCTTGTCTATATGCTACGGGATGACTCAGACATCCTTCCTAACCTTAAGTTTACTCTAAAAAAGCTCATTTCGCAAATAACAAACGAAAAACCCTATCTTACGACAGGGTTTCTCATTGACATAATTATATCACAGGAAATTATAGTCCTCAACGAAAATCTCGCATTGTCTCTGGATGACGGCAAATCCAAGCTGTCAGGGCATCGACACCAGTAATCTCAGCTGCATAGCGGATGCCCTTGCTCTCCTTTGTTGACAACTCTTGGTCTGTGACAAGCGTGGATTGATATACAGGGGTCTGCGCTGAGCCCACATTCTCCTTGGTGAGCCAGTGATACGGCGTCACGACATGGTCAAGCAGCTCGGTCAGTGACGGCACGAGGGAGTAGTAGGGGAAGCCCTTGGGGGCAATCAGCTCGAAGATGGTCGGCATGATGTTCATATGGCCGCCAATCGTGTTACCTGAGAGAATGTCCTGTGTGAGCTCGGGATGATGCATTGCAAAAGAGGTGCAGAACTGCTCGCGCAGGGTGACATCCTGGCGCGTCAGCGTATCGCCCGGATGGATTGGGATGCTCGCATGGTCGCCCGTCACGATAAACAGGGCATCTGGATAGACGCGCTTCATCTCCGTCACAAAGTCTGAGATGGCCTTATCGCTGTACCAGTAAGTACCCAAGATTTTCTGCTTTTTGTGATTGTGGCGCACATCGTCCGGCAGATCCTTGAGGACGGTATCTGCGTCAAAGCCGAGCTTCTTGAGCGGCATCTTGTAGGGGCCGTGGTTCGAGGTCGTGTAGATGTAGTGGAAAGTCGGCGTGTCGTCATCGAGTTCCTGGATGAGCTCTGCTGCATGCTTCAGGAAGATGTGGTCGTAGATGCCCACCCATGTCTTTGGCGAGTCAGGCGGGCAGAACTCTGTCGCGCCCATGACCCTGTCAAAGCCCACGGCAGGGCCGAACTTGTCAAAGTTGCCGTACGTGGGATTGCCGCCGTACCAATAGATGGAGCGGTAGCCAAGCTTGCGCAGCTGATTGGGCAGTGTCGTGGCAAGCGTACCGTGCCAGAAATCTTCGCGTTCGTTGAGCTCCAGCTTGGCATCAAAGATGCCTGTCATCAGGCTGACAATGGCGGGGCGCGAGATCATGCCCGCTGGCAGGAAGTTGTTGAGTGAGACGGTATGCGGGTCCTTGCGGAACGCTTTAGCACCGTCCATGATGTGGTAGTTGCTGTAGATATCATCGAGCGGCATCTGGGCGTAGCTCTCACCCACAATCAGGAAGATGTGCTTCGGCTTCTTGATGCGTGCCCCCTTTGCCTCATGCACGAATGCTTCGGCCGGATTCTTGAGCTCCTTCCACTTGCCGCCTTTCATCACTTCGGGCATAATGGCATCGATGACAGGTTCATCCTCCTCATCAGTATGGCTCAGGCCTTCCTGAAGCGGATGCTTGAGCACGTTCTCAAGCGCGACGAGATCATCCACCGTCGCACGCGCCATGAAGATGTCTTCTTTAACGATGCTCGGGATGGTATCCCATTCTGGCTTGTTGTCGTGAATCAGCGTGCCGCCATAACGGAAATAGTAGAACAGCAGGGCCACGCCGATTACGATGGCAACATTGATGGCAATCTGCAAGGCCCCCGACGGCACAAGGTAGTACGTCAGCTGCGGGATGGAGAGGAATGCGCCCCCAGCCCACCAACAGAGCAGTGTGTAAGGAATGTAGCTGATTATCAGCAAGGCGCCGTGATTCTGGTGGAAGAAGATATCCAGAAGATTGTGCTTCTCGGCCTTTTTGCCCAACCACAGAGTGCTGTTGTAGATGTCATGGTAGTGATAGTAAAAGATCATCTTGCCCAGGAAGGCCGTATAGAGCACAACGGCATAAATCGTGACAGCAACCTGACGGATGGTATCGCCCGCCTCAAAGTACGATGGCAGGAATGCGCCTGGCAGGCTAACGAGGACAACGAGCAGCAAGAACACGTACGCATTAAAGTCCATGCCCCACCAGAAACCGTAGCGAAAGCAGGCCAACCACTTCCGCCATTCGCCAAATGGACTCTTCTTAGGGCGGTAGACCTCAATGAAGATCAGACGGAACAGCGCACATAGAATAGGCGGCAAGATTGCAATCTGCAGATCCTGCTGTATCCCATCAAAAAATAATGAAAACATATCGTTCACCTCTATTAGCTATCTCAGACGATTGCTCACAGCAACCACTCTATAGTTTAATCGATGCACGAAACTTCTGCAATAAAAAAAGAACCATGCTCAGCATGATTCTTTATTATAGGAACATTTTGTTCTCATATCCCTTTTACCAGCTCCAGCAGACTGCCGCCCTCGTAGCGCAGGCCTTTGAGGCCGGCGTTCTTGGCGCAGAGCATGTCGCTGTCACTGTCGCCGACGAAGCAGGACTTGGTGCGGTCGATGTGGAAGCGGGCGCAGGCATCGTCGATTAGGCCGGTGGCGGGCTTGCGGCAGCTGCAGGCTTTGCGGTATGCGGGGAGCTTTGCCTCTGGGTGATGCGGGCAGTAGTAGAGGGCGTCAAGGTGGGCGCCGACTTTCTGGAGCTCGCAGTTCATCCAGTCGTAGACGCGCCGGACGTCACTCTCGGGGTAGTAGCCGCGGGCGACACCGGACTGGTTCGTCACGAGGATAGCGAGGTAGCCGCGGTCGTTGACATAGCGGATGGCCTCCTTGGCGCCGGGGATCCAGACGAAGTCCTCGGGGCGATGGAGGTAGTGGATGTCGACGTTGAGGGTGCCGTCGCGGTCGAAGAAGACGGCCTTTCGGGGGACCTCATCCGTCAGCCTGCGGCTGCCACCTTCCCCAAAGGGGAAGGCTTTACGCGCCGGAGATACTGCCACAGGGGAAGGCTTTTTATTTGCCATACTCAAAATAACCGCCCTGGTTGAGGAAGTCGACGTATTCTTTTACAGCTTCGTCCATATCGGTGAAGCCCTGGTCGTAGCCGGCGGCGAGGAGATGCGTCGTGTCGGACTCGGTGTAGTTCTGGTACTTGCCCTTGAGGACTTCCGGGAAGTCGCGGTAGGCGATCTCGCCTTTGCCCATGGCCTTGATGACGGCCTGCGCTACTTCGTTGTAGCTGTGGGCGTGGCCGGTGCCGCAGTTGTAGATGCCGGACGGGCCGTGGTTCTCCCAGAACCAGAGGTTGACGCGCACGACGTCCTTGACGTAGACGAAGTCGCGGCGCTGCTCGCCGTCTTTGACGGGCTTGCCGGCAATCTCGCCCCAGCCGCGGAACAGGCGCGCCTTGCCCGTCTCGTTGATCTGGTTGTAGAGCTGGTAGAAGATGGAGGCCATCTTGCCCTTGTGGTGCTCCTGCGGGCCGTAGACGTTGAAGTACTTGAGGCCGACGATCTGGCTGTGAGCTTCGGGCATGACCTGGCGCACGTAACGGTCGAAGGCGAGCTTCGAGAAGGCGTACGGATTCAGGGCGTCCTCACACGCGTCGCCCTCGCGGAAGCCGTTCTTGCCGCCGCCGTACGTCGAAGCGGACGAGGCGTACATGAAGGGGATGCGGTGCTGCAGGCAGAAGTGCAACAGGGACTTCGAGTACTCGTAGTTCGTGCGCATCATGAAGTTGACGTCGTACTCCATCGTGTCGGAGCAGGCGCCCTCGTGGAAGACGGCGTCGATGTCCGTGCCGTCGAAGTCGTCGTCCTCGATGCTCTGAAGGAAGTCGTCCTTGTACTGGTAGTCGATGAACTGCAGGCCGCGGAGGTTCTTGTAGTTCTGGCCGTCCTTGAGGTCGTCGACGATCAGGATGTCCGTGCGGCCGCGGCGGTTGAGTTCTTTGACGATGTTGCTGCCGATGAAACCGGCACCACCTGTTACGATAATCATGTGGATTCCTCCTGTATAAGTTCACTAAGTGACTGTTTGCTCTTTATTCGCCCTTGAGCACCTTCATGAGTTCGTCGCGGCTGACGGCGTAGGTGCCGAGCTTGGCGACGACGACGCTGGCGGCGAGGTTGGCCATGTAGGCGCCGTCGCGCGGCGAGAGGCCGCCGGCCAGGGCCATGGCGAAGACGGCGATGACGGTGTCACCGGCACCGGAGACGTCGAAGACTTCCTGTGCCTTCGTCGGGATGTGGACGACTTCTTCCTCGCGCACGAGCGAGAGGCCCTCTTCGGAGCGGGTGACGATGATGTTGCGCAGCTTGAACTTGCGCATGACGTAGTGCGCGGCCTTCTCGACGGCCTTGTCCTCGTTGCGGATGGGCTCGAGGAGCACTGCATTAATCTCCTTGAGGTTTGGCGTGATGTAGTCGGCATGCGCGTACTTAGCCCAGTTCGTGCCCTTCGGGTCGACGACGACGGGGACGCCGTGGGCGTGGCAGGCCTGGATGATCTTCTGGCAGTTCTGCTCGGTGCAGGAGCCCTTGCCGTAGTCGGAGATGATCACGCAGTCGAGGCTCTCGTTGAGCTTCTGGTTGATGTAGTGGAGGAAGCGGTCGGCATAGGGGCCGGTGATCGGCGCGGATTCCTCGAAGTCGAGGCGCATCATCTGCTGGTGGCCGCCGATGACGCGGAGTTTCGTCGTCGTCGGGCGGTCGGTCGTGATGAGTCCGTGGTAGTCGATGCCGCGCGCCGTGAATTTGTCGAGCAGGCTCTGGCAGTGATAGTCCTCGCCGACGAAGCCCGCGATGCTCGTCTCACAGCCGAGCAGGGCGAGGTTGTGGGCGACGTTGGCCGCGCCGCCCAAGGTCTCCTTCGTCTCGAGCACGTGCGTGATCGGCACGGGGGCCTCGGGCGAGATGCGCGTAACCTCGCCGTAGTAGTACTTGTCGAGCATGACATCGCCGACGACGAGGATCTTGCAGCGCGCCGTGCGCTGGGCGACAAAATCATAAAGCTGTTCGTTTTCCATTTTACACCTCTCAATGTATCCCTAGCTCAAAGTCGAAACATCTCATAGTTCGATGACGCGGCACTTGTAATCGCCCGGATGGGGCGGCCACTCGTAAGCCGGTGCGCCCGCGTGCGCTGCGAGCAGCTCTTCGGCGTACTTCATGACGACATCTACTGGGATATTCTTCATGCAAGCCATATTATCCTTCCCCTGGCGCGGGCATTCGTGAATGCCGCAGGGGTGGCACGGTTCGGGCGTCTTGATGAGGACGTCTTTGCCGTCGTACGGGTAGAATGTCGGCACGGGGCTCGCGCCGAACATCGTGACGATGGGCACGTTCATGGCGACGCCGACGTGCATCGGGCCGGAGTCCGTCGTGAGGAAGAGCGAGCAGCGCCGCAAGAGTCCTGCGAGTACGGTCAGGCTGACCTTACCCGTGAAGACATGCACGCGCTCCTTCTCCTCCATCTGCGCACGGCACTTCTCGACGAGCGTCACGTCGGTCGGGCCGCCGAGGAAGGCGACGTCGTATCCCTCGCGGATGAAGCGGTCGGCACAGGCGGCAAAGTAGCTGTCGAGCCAGCGCTTCGTCTTCCAGCTCGCGCCGATGTTGAAGGCGATGACCTTGGCGCCGGGCGCGAACTCGGTCTGCCAGAGCGCGGCGGCCTTTGCCTCTTCCTCCGGCGGCAGCATCATCTCGAGGCCGCGGTCGTCGATGGTCTTGACCCCGACGGCCTCTTTGAGCACGTCGAGGTGACAGAGTACCTGGTGTTTGACGAGCTCCGACGGCGTGTCGGCCATCGCGCAGTTCGGCATGACCTTGTCGAAGAAGCGCTTGAAGCCGGGCTGCGAGTAGCCGACGATGCGCTTGCCACCCGAGAAGGCGGCGATGGCAGAAGCGCGCTCGTTGCGGTGAAAGTTGATGACGAGATCGAAGTGGCGCGCGCGTATCTTCCGGATGAAGCGCACGAGAGCGAGGAGTCCCTTGTCCTTGCCGTGCTTGTCGATCAGGATGCACTCGTCGAGGTTCTCGTTGCAGCGCACAAGGTCGCCGAGCGGCTTATCCGTGAGGAGCGCAATGTGCGCCTCCGGGTAGTTCGTCCGCAGGGTGCGCAGCGCCGGCGTCACGAGCATGAGATCGCCGATGTGCATCGTGTTGATGACGAGGATATTCTTGTACATGGAAATTTCCTTCTTGATGTTCTTGACTTCTTCAGCTTCAGATGGAGACGGCAGCGAGCGCCGGCACGAGGGCCTTGAGCTTCTCCTCGACCTGTTTGGGCTTGATGACGGCGAGGCAGTCGTGGCCGAGCGGGCAGGCGCGCTTCATGCACTCGCGGCAGTCGCGGTCGGCGACGAGCAGGTTGTCCATCTGGCCGTAAGGACCGGTGCGGCGCGGGTACGTCGGGCCCATGAGCATGACGGTCTTGGCACCGATGCCGACGGCGAGATGCGTCGGCCCCGTGTCGCCGCCGACGACGGCAGCCGACTGCTGGAAGAGGTAGGCGAGCTGCTTGAAGTTCAGCTTGCCGACGAGGTCGATGGGCGGGATGTCCATCTTGGCCGCAATCTCGGCGGCCTTCTGCGATTCGACGGGACCGCTGCCGACGAGCACAGGAATGATGCCGTGGTCGTAGAGCCAGTCGCCGAGCACGGCAAAGTGCCCGTCCGGCCAGCATTTTGTCGGCCAGCTGGCACCGACGACGAGCACGACATAGGCGTTGTCCATATTGGCACCAGCCTTGGCGACGATCTGGCGCGTCAGCTGCTGTTCGCGCTCGGGCACGCGGATCGGCAGGCGGACTTCCTTGACCGCACAGCCGATGGCGCGCGCCGTGTCGAGGTAGCGCTCGATGACGTGATCGTGGCAGTGCGGACCGATGACGGGCTTTGAGATGAATTTGCTGCCCTCGCGCATGTTCCACATGCCGTACTTCTGTCCTTTCGGGGCCTTGGCGAGCGCGGCGATGGCCGCCGACTTGAAGAGTCCCTGCAGGTCGAGCACGGCGTCGTAGTCGCGCGCCTGTATCTTCTTGCGCAGCGGCGCGAAGTTCTGCAGGAAGCCGCCGAGGCTGCGGAATTTCTTCTTCTCAAAGACGATGATCTCGTCGACGCAGGCGGCCATCGCGACGATGTCGTAGGCCGGCGGCTCGACGACCCAGGTCAGATGGGCGTCGGGGTACGTCTCCTTGATGGCGTAGCTCACGGGCAGGGCGTGGATGACATCGCCGATGGAGCTCATCTTCACGATCAGGATATTCTTCACGGCGCAATCAGCCCTCCATCTTCTTGATCTTCTCGATGACGTTTGTCGTCGAGCGGCCGGCAACCATCTGGATGAATTCGACGCGGCCGCCGTAGCTCTGGACGATCTTGGCCTCGGGCAGCGTCTCGAGCGTGTAGTCACCGCCCTTGACGTAGACGTCGGGGCGGACTTTGGCAATGATGGTCTCGGCCGTCTTCTCGCCGAACAAGACGACGTAGTCGACGGACTTGAGTGCGCCGACGACCTCAGCGCGGTCGAGCTCGCTGTTGATGGGGCGCGAGGGGCCCTTATTGCCGCGCACGGACGCATCCGTGTTGAGGCCGAGCACAAGGCAGTCGCCAAAGGAGCGCGCCTTCTCGAGGTAGCGCACGTGGCCGGCGTGCAGGATGTCGAAGCAGCCGTTCGTGAAGACGATCTTCTCGCCGGCGCGATGGAGAATCTCGCAGAGCTTCTCGATATCATTTGGGTCAATCAGCATGGTATTCCCTCACTTTGACGGATATTCCGGATGTTGTTTCTCGACGGCCTCGGCGAGCTCGCGCACGGAGACGGTGCTCGTGCCGAGCTTGCGCACGGCGAT
>ERZ779852.1905-NODE-1905-length-18411-cov-25.732404_pt1 | contig 18411 bp, 18 predicted proteins | sample MGYA00511559_ERZ779852 | MGnify/ENA primary metagenome ERZ779852 (study PRJEB29588, sample SAMEA2157977) | human gut metagenome | biome: human gut; feature: human-associated habitat; material: faeces | place: Denmark | collected 2008/2010 ...
GGCGTTTTCTTTTTCAAATAAAAAGAAAATGCCGAAACGCTGTAGAAGATAAAATGTTTTGATAAGGTAGGTAGCGAAGGTAGTGGGTAAAATTTATCGGCATCATGCTGTGCCGTCTACGGCGGCAGCGGTGCGTCGAGTCGCCGCACCCTACAAAGGATATTGAAAATTTAAATAAACAGGGAAAAATCGGCTAATCCGTGCAACACCCCCTCTGCCTCGCCTCCCCCATAATTACAGCTGCGCCGCAACTCCCGCTTTAACACCGTCTTTACCGCCCTATATCCCGCCGCTCCGAATGCTGCTCTCCCGCTCATCCCGCCAAGCAAAAAAGGCCTCCGTATGCTGTCACACGGAGGCTTCGTTTTCTGTTCTGTTTTACTTTACCTGCTTTATTTTGTTTCCGGAGACGAGGAATGCGTGCTCGGAAATCTCCATCATCGGGGTGTCGTTGACGGAATCGGTATAGAAATTGTCGATTATCGTGTCAGGGTACATCTCCTTGAAGCGGTCAACCTTTTTCGCGCGGAAGCAGAGGTCGACTATGTGCGCGTTGCCGTCGGTGCGCGAGCAGATGTAGTTCTTGATGTTGAGTCTGTGCATGACCTCGTCGAGCAGTATCTCGGGGCTCGCGGAGATTATCACGTCATCATCCTGCCTCTGACGGAAATAGAAGGGCTTTATCTTGTGGATATTCGTATCCCAGAACTCGGTCACGAGCGCATCGAAATCCTCTATGCCCTTGTAGTACTCGGTGACGACATCGGAATACTGCTCAAGCGCTTCCTCGGCGTTTATCGTGCCCTTTGTGTATTTGTAGAGTCCGCTGAAAACGTCGGGAATGTACTTGACGAGCGAAGGGTCTTTCTTGAAAAGAAAAACAAACAGGTCAAAAAAGCTTTCGCCGTCGTAGATCGTGTTGTCAAAATCGTAAACATTCATTTTCATTTTCTCCTTGTTCGGGAAGTTCTGCACACATCCCAAAGTTATTTTCTCCTTTAAATAATACCATATTTTTAACTGTTTGTAAAGACGTCCTGTGCGATTGACTAAACGGGATTTAATTGGTATAATGATATGAGGTATGTACGAAAATAAGAAAGGACTGAAAAATGATGATAAAAATAGCTCCTTCAATGCTCGCAGGCGACTTCTCCCGCATGTGCGAACAGGCCGCAATGATAGAAAAAGCAGGCGCCGATTGGCTCCATTTAGACGTTATGGACGGGCATTTCGTGCCCAATATAACCTTCGGCGCGCCGATTATAAAAAGCATACGCGACAAGAGCTCTCTCGTCTTTGACGTTCACCTGATGATAAGCGACCCTCTCAAATATGTTCCCGACTTTGTAAAGGCGGGCGCGGACGTTATCACGTTCCATATTGAGTCGGATTCCCCCGTCGACGAGACTGTTGACCTCATCCGCTCGTCGGGCTGCAAGGCGGCTCTCTCCGTCAAGCCCGGCACTCCCGTCGAGAGCGTTTTCCCCTATCTCGACAAGCTCGACATGGTGCTCATTATGACCGTTGAGCCCGGCTTCGGCGGTCAGAAGTTCATGGCGGATATGATGCCCAAGATAACCGCCCTGCGCGAGGAGTGCGAGAGGCGCTCGCTCGATATTGAGATTCAGGTCGACGGCGGCATATCCGCAAAAACCATCGAGGAGCCCGCGCGCCGCGGCGCCACTGTCTTTGTCGCGGGAAGCGCCGTGTTCGGAGCGGACGACCCCGCTCAGGCGATAGCTCAGATGAAATCCATTGCCGCAGGCTGCAAATAATCAGCCGCCGAAAAGCCTTTTCAACGCGTCTCTCTCCGATATGCACCTCCAGTGCTCGCGGGTATGCGATGCCGAGAAGGGCGAGTCTATCGGCGTGCCGAATTCGCTTAATATGTGCTCGGGCGCGTCGGTCGGGCTTTCGCCCATAAGCAGGCGATATCTGCCCTCCGACTCGTAGAGCCCGCCGCTTTCGCAGCGTCCGCCGAGCGCGTGCGCCGCGTCCATGACGGCGTCGAGCGAACAAAACTCGTATACGGCGGTATTTTCCCCCTTTTTTATCGACGGGGTGCGGACCGCACGCGAGCCGTCGGCGCAAAGGGTGAACTTCAAAATGCACCCGCCTCTGCCCGCAGGCACGGCCTCGATTATCATCCGCCCGCTCGGGTCGATGTCGCGTTTTAATTCGTGACCCGCTCGGTCGAGCAGGGTCCAGACCACGCGGCGCGTCTCGATATTCGAGTAGTCCATCTGCTCGTATGTAATGTTGAGCGCATCCATGTCGCGCGCCGAGAGCTCGATGGTTATCCTGTTTTCCGCCGGCGCAAGTATCTTCAAGCGCTTCCCCTCCTTATAAATCAGAAAGTCTCTGCCTTATATAATATTACGCGCCCCATCGGCGTGCAATGCAAAATTTTTGCCAGCTGAAAAAAAGGCAAAAAGAAAGGTTGATTTTATGGCAAAATTCAAACGCATAAAAACGCCTAAAAGTCCCTACATGAGCTATCTGCTCATGCTCGCCGCTCCCGCGATAGTCGCCTGGTATTACTACGGCGCGTTCGCGTTCAGGGCGATACTTACGGGAGTAGTCAGCGCGGTAGCCGTTGAGGCCGTCGCTCTGCTGATAATGAAAAGAAATCTGAGTCTACTGTCCGATATGCACGCGGTATTTACGGGGCTTGCCGTAGCCATGCTTCTGCCCGCCACGGCTCCTGTCTGGCTGATAGCCTCGGGCGCCGCCTTTGCCGTTCTCGTTGCAAAGATACCGTTCGGCCCCGCGCATAAGGCTCCGTTCGTGCCTGCCGCGGCGGGAATCGCGTTTTTGACGGTCTGCTTCCCGGACGAGGTTTTCAAATATCCCGCTATTGACTCCGCGTCGTTCGACGTCTTTGAGGCGGGTTCCTCCCTCGCCGCTCAGCTGAGCGCGGGCGGAATACAGCACGTAAACTCAGTCGGCATAATGTCGATAATCTCCGGCAACGTAGCCGGCGCCCTGGGCACCTGCTGTTCCGTAGCGCTGCTCGGCTCCTGCGCCCTGCTCGCCGTCGGAAAACCCAAGAGGCTCATAAACGTCCTCGGCTTTCTCACCGTGTGCTCCCTGCTTGCGGTAATTTTCCCGCGCGGCTCGTTTTCAAGACCGGTGTCCCTGCTCACGGAGCTCTGCGCCGGCAGTCTGCTCTTCTCCTGCATTTTCTTCGTCACCGACCCCGGTACAAGCCCGAAGCCCCCGCTGACAAGATTTATCTACGGCGCGTTCGCCGGACTTATATGCATGATCCTGCGTTACTTCGGCACGTTTGAGGACGGCACCTGCTTCGGCATACTGCTCACAAACGCCTTTTGGCCGCTGGTCGAAAGTGCGCTGAGAAAGATAGGCTACAACAGACTCATTGAAAAATCCATGAAAAAAAGCGCGGAAAAGAAAAAGCGGAAAGCAGCGTTAAAGGGAGGTGAGCCGGCATGAAGTCAGGCAAAAAGTATTCATTCTCCGACGCGCTGTTCAGCAGCACGCTCATTCATAACCCCGTGCTCATTCAGGCTGCGGGTCTCTGCGCGATAGTCGCGGTCGCAACGACCCTCAAAACGGCCGTTTTGCTCGCGGCGGCATTCTTCCCCGTGCTTATAATCACGCAGTTTTTCGCCTGTTTGGCTCTCAAGCGCGTGCCGAGATGGATAAGAGTTGCGATATATCTGCTCCTCGGCACGGCAATAATCTCCGGTATAATCTACGCCATTGATATCTTAGTGCCGGAAATCCGTCTGGGCGCGGGAATATATCTCGCCCTGACGGCGGCGAACTCGATAATCGCACTGCACTGCGAAAAGCTCGCGGTCAAGACCGACCTGCGTCACGCATTTTTTGACTCCGTGGCAACCGCGCTCGGCTATGCGGCGGTCATTATTCCCGTCGGCGCTCTGCGCGAGATAATAGGCTCGTCCACAATATGGGGCGTAAACATCAGAATCCCCGTTATATATCCGGCGGTGCTCATGCCGTTCGGCGGATTTATATTTATCGCATTCTTCGCCGCTGCGCTCAAGGCGCTGATAAACAAGCGCTTCCCCGAGCAGTCGGCAGAGACCGAGATGAAGATAAAGAAAACCTCGGTTATAGTCAGCAAGAAGAATCTTCCCGAAAATGCGGCTCCCGCCAAGGCGGAGGAGACTCCCGACGCAGATGAGAGCGTTGAAAGCGAAGAAAGAACCGAGCCCGAGAAGACGGCAGAGACCGTCGAGGTTATTGAAACCGTTGAGGCCGCGGAGGAAGAACAGGATGACCTGTCCCACTTCGAGCCGCTCGACGGCGACAACAGCTTTGATTTGGCGGATATCTTTGCCGACGACGAAAATGACGGCAAGGACTACGGCTCGGCGTTCAACCGCCTCTTTGACGATGCAGAAGATTTTAACTCCGACGAAAAGAAGGAGGGAGACAAATGAACATGACCTGGTTTTTTGATCTGCTCTCCACCGCGCTCTACACCGTGTTCATTCAGAACCTCGTCTTTAACGGCGGCTATGCGGCGAGCGAGGCGCTCATGCTCGCAAAGAAGCCGCGCAGGCTCTGGATGTTCTCGGCGATGATAGCATTCTTCTCGACCGTTACGGCTCTCGCCTGCCGCGCACTCGAGCTTGTCCCGCAGCACGCCAATCTGCCCGCGGCTCTGCATTTTGCGATGTACAGCGCCGTTCTAATAGTTGTGTTCCTGATAACGGGTCTCATTCTCAAGCTCGCCCTCGGCGCTACCGAGAAGTTCCTCGGCACGCTCGGCATGGCGGCGCTCAACACCCTGGTGCTCGCAACGCCCCTGCTCAACCGCAGCGCGGCCTACACCATTCCCGAGAGCATCGGCTCCGGCATAGGCGCGGGTCTTGCGTTCATCCTTGCGGCAACGCTCATATGCAAGGGACTTCACATAATCTCGCAGAATCAGGATATTCCCAAGGCCTTCCGCGGCACCCCGGCGGCGTTTATCTATGTCGCCCTGCTCTCGCTCGCGTTCTCCGGCTTCTCGGGAAGCTCCCTGTTCTCATAAATAAATTTTACGCCGCAGGCGGTCTGTCATACCGGCACGCGGCGCAAAGGATGATGAAAAATGGCAAAGCGCAGCAAATATGATAAGTATTTTTCACCCGGCACTCACAGGAGCATAACCGAATTCAGCAAGAATGCTGCCGGCGGCTCGAAGCGCCGCAAAAGCTACTCCGAGCGCAGGCGCAACAGAACAGTGGGCATAGTCCTCGCGTGTATTTTAGGCGCGGCTGCTGTATTCACTGCGGCATTTTTTGTCACCGACACGCTCCTGGGCATCTCCGACTCCGAGGTTGAAACCACCGTCGCCCCCGGCAAGAGCGATAAGGACGATAAGGGCAACAAGGGCGGCTCAAACGACACCACCGCGCCCGCCGCAACCCCGCAGAGCTCCGGCGAGCTGAAGGCTCGCGTCGGCAATGTCTCCCTGCTCGCGGGCGGAAGCGGACTCGACAGCTATATAGCCTCTCTCAAGAGCGCGGGTCAAAATGCCGTTGTTATAGACTTCAAGGACGCGTCCGGCTACCTCTCCTATCCCTCGTCGATAGCTGCGGTCAAGGACAAGACCCCCTCGTCAAAGGCTCAGGCCAATGCCGCTCAGAGCATAAAGAAGCTTCGGCAGTCCGGAATAAAGGTCGTTGCGCGAATATACTGCTTCAAGGATTCGCAGATGCCGCGCGTTGACCGAACCACGGCTGTTCACTACAACAAGACACAGACTATCTGGCTCGACAATGAGGCGTCCAAGGGCGGCAAGCCGTGGCTCAATCCCTATTCCGAGGCGGCTCGTAATTATCTTCTCGAAGTCGTAAAGGAAGTGAAGAACCTGGGCGTCGACGTGATATTGCTCGACGGCGTGCAGTTCCCCGACCTCAACTCGAAAATAGCTACGTTTGACGGCGAGGGCTCGGTATCGAGAAACGCCGTGCTCATAAACTTCGTCAACTCCTGCGTCTCCGCGTGCTCGGGCACGCCCGTTATCTGCGCGATGAAGGGCGAGGCTGCGGCAGGCGGCAGCAGCGAGATATATAACGGCTCTCTCTGGAGCGCGAACGCCTACGCCTTTGCGGTAGACCTCAGCTCCCTCAAGGCGGACTTTAAACGCAGCTTCCCCGCCTCAAAGAAAGTAATCGAAATCAAAGCCTCGGTCTCAAATGCCGACAGCACATATATTTTAACAAAGTAAACAAAGGCCGATAAAAATGCATTTTATTCCCTACAATTCAAGAAAAAAATATCACCTCTCGCCCGGCGCGGCAGTGCGCTCGGGTGAGAAAATGACCTTCAGAATAGTCCTGCCCCGCTCGGAGCAGTGCAGCGCGGTTCGCCTTGTGCTTGAGCCGGACTGCGGCGGCAGAGAGGATATCTCTTTCTCCTGGGAGAGAATGCAGGGCGAGGACGAGGAATGGTGGCGGCTCGAGACCGCCGCGCCCGAAGAAGAGGGCCTCGTCCGCTACCATTTTGAATATGACACTCCGTGGGGTGAGAGGGAGATATCTCTTGAAAGCGGCGGCATCGCCGTAATGGGCGAGGGCGAGCGCTGGCGGCTGACGGTTTGCGGCGAAAACAGCGACACTCCCCTGTGGCTGCGCGGCGGAGTTATGTATCAGATTTTCCCGGACAGATTCCGTCGCTCCGGCAAAACTCCCCTTCCCGAGGACAAGCCCGCGGCAGTCTACCACTCCGAGTGGGGCGAGGAGCCCGATTGGGAGCCCGACTCCGACGGCATGATAGACAAATACGACTTTTTCGGCGGCGACCTCAAAGGCATAGAGGAAAAGCTCGACTATCTCGAGAGCCTCGGCGTCACCTGCATATATTTGAACCCGATATTCTCCGCCCGCTCGAACCACCGCTACGACACGGGCGACTACATGAAAATCGACCCGATGCTCGGCACGGAAAAGGATTTCAGAAGTCTTTGCAGAGCGGCCGCTAAGCGCGGAATAAGAATTTTGCTCGACGGCGTGTTCAGTCACACCGGCGCAGACAGCAAATATTTTGACAAATTTTCAACTTACGGCGGCAAGGGCGCATATTGCGACAAAAATTCTCCCTACCGCTCGTGGTATAATTTTCGAAGCTGGCCGGACGATTACGCCTGCTGGTGGGGCGTTGACATTCTGCCGGAGCTCAACGAGACCGATCCCGGCGTGTTGGATTTCCTGACAGGCAGACACGGCGTTGCGCGGCACTGGCTCCGCCTCGGCGCATCGGGCTGGCGGCTCGATGTCGCAGACGAGCTGCCCGACGAATTTCTCGACCGCTTCCACGACGCAGTCAGAAAAGAGAAAAAAGACGCGTTCATCTACGGCGAGGTCTGGGAGGACGCGACCGATAAGATAAGCTACGGCCACCGCCGCAGATACCTTGAGGGCGGCGAGCTGGACAGCGTGATGAACTACCCGTTCGCAAACGCGATCATTGACTTTGTCCGCACGGCGAATGCCGAAAATCTGCGCGAATGCGTGGAGAATATAGTCGAGCACTATCCCCGCGCTTCGCTCGACACGCTGATGAACCATATCGGCACTCACGACACCGTGCGCGCCCTGACCCGACTCGGACGCGGAGATGTCCCCCGCCCCGAAAACGGGCGCGACAGGGGCATTATGACCGACGAGCAATATAAAAAGGGAGTTGAGCTTTTGATGCTCGCCTCCGTTTTGCAGTTCACCCTCCCCGGCGTTCCATGCGTCTATTACGGCGACGAGGCGGGACTCTCGGGCGGCGAGGATCCGTTCAACCGCGCCTGCTTCCCGTGGGGGCATGAGAACAAAGAGCTGCTCGAGCACTATAAAACGCTCGGCAGGATAAGAAAGCTCTGCCCCGCATTTGTCGACGGCGAGTTCAACTGCATATCGGCGGCTCTCGGCTGCATAGCCTACGAGCGCATCTCGGACACGGGCTGCGCGCTGATAATCGCAAACGCAAACGACCGCGATATAGAATACCGCGTCCCCGAGTGCTGGCGAAACGCGCCCGCTCTTTTCGGCAGGGCGGCATACGGGCGCTCCGTCTCGGTAGGCGCACATTCGGCAGTAATTTTGCATAGATAACACAAAGACCGAGGTGATCGAATGTCAAAGAAAAAGGGAATGAGATTTCGCACGACGCAGGAGAAAAAGACGAGGCAGTTTCGCCTCTTTTTCCTGGGCTTTATCGCCTTCCTGCTCGTTTTCGCGCTTATCTCCGTAGCCTATATGTTTAAATCGCATCATCTCTCGATAAAGGACCTGCTGCCCGAAAAGGCGAGCGACTCGACCGACGAAAGCACGGATGAGGCTCTTGTACCCTTAGACGGCAGCGCGACCTTCATGCTCGCGTGCGTCTCGGACGACGGGGACGACTTGTACTTAGTCGCCGCAGTGAACGCGGAGTTAAGCTCCGGCGAGGTGCGCGTATGCGCCTTTGACCCGAACACTCGGGTTGACGTCTCCGGAAATAAGAACTCCCTCAAGGGGCACTATTCGGAGGGCGGCACAAAGGCTCTCAAAAGCGCGGTAGACGCGCTGTGCGGCTTCACCGCAGAGCGGTATGCCGTCTCGACCGCGAGCCAATTCAAAAATGCCGTAAACGTGCTTGACGGCGCGCAGATAACCGTGCCCGAGCGCGTGAGCTACAAGACAAAGGAGCTCTCTCTTTCGCTCATGCCCGGCAATCAGACAATAAAGGGCGAGACGCTGCTGAAATATTTCCGCTATTTCCTGACCCCGTCGGGCGGCGGAGCCATAAAGCAGGGCGAGCTGCTCTGCGTGATGTTTTCGCAGTATATCAACAAGACCTATCTCGCCTCCGGGCGCAACTACTTCTCGCAGATAGTGAATTCTTTGGACACCGACATATCCATCGTCGATTTCTCGCGCTGCGAGAGCACGCTCTCGGCTATGGCGGCGAGAGATATAGATTATTCCGCCGTATCCTCCGTCGACGAGCTGAATGCCGCTCCCGACAGGCGCGGAAAATAAACCGTTCGGACTTAAAACAAGGGGGTAGGCAAATTGACAAAAAAGCTTCTGCGGCTTGCGTCGCTTTTGCTCGCGCTTATACTTATCTTCTCGGGCTGTTCGCTGCTTGAAGAAGAAGATACCGTTCCCCCGTCCGAAGAATCGGCCGCCTTCGGCAGCTTCAAGCACTACTTCGCAAAGCTCAACGAGGACGAGAAGCGCGCCTACAATGCCGTTTTGCGCGACATTGAATCGTTCCCCGAGGAGATTGAAATACCCGAGCTTGATAACGGCGAGCTTGAAAACGTCTGGCTCGCCCTGATGTACGACAATCCGGAGCTGATGATGCTCGGGCGCGAGTGCGTGCTCGTCGCAAGAGGGAGAAAGTACTTCTTCAGCTGCGAATATTCCATGACGAAAGAGGAATATGAGCAGAAAAAGGCCGAGCTTAAATTGAAGGCAGACGAGCTCGGAGCTAAAATAGAAAAAGAGACTTCTGATTTTGACAAGGAGCTGCTTATCCACGACGCAATAATCGACTCGTGCAGCTACGCAGACTCCGGTCAGCTCATAGCGAGCTCCGCCTACGGCGTGCTCGTCGAGGGCTCTGCCTCCTGCGAGGGCTACGCAAAGGCCGCAAAGCTCCTGCTCGACAGAGCCGGGATAGATAACTACGTCATAACCGGCACCGCAACGCGCGACGACGGCGAGAGCGAGGGTCATATGTGGAACGTCGTTTTTCTCGACGGTCAGCCATATAACTTAGACCTCACCTGGGATGACCCTATAGGCGAGGGCGCGGAGCAGAACAAGCGCTATGCCTATTTCAACATCACCGACGAAGAGCTTCTGAAAACTCACACGTTTTTTGACGAGGCTCCCTGCTGCACGGCAACGGACTTCAACTATTTTATAAAGCTCGGCAGACAGTTTGACAGCTACAACGCGCAGACGAAATCCGCGCTCTCGAAGCTGTTCGGGGGGCTCAAATCAGGCGGCAAGCTCGATATCAGGTTCTCGTCGGATAAGGCTTACAGAGCCGCCCTCAACGGGCTGATAAAGAAAGAGGAAATCTACCGAATTCTGAGCGTCGCCGACGCGGGCAGGCGCGGCTTTTCAACGACGCAGATAAACTATATCACCGACGACACCCACCGTGTCATCGAATTTATTCTCGTATAACCGGGGTGAAACAATGGACAAAAAGAGAATCGAGGCGGCTGTGCGCGAGATACTTGCGGCGGTCGGCGAGGACCCGGACAGGGAGGGTCTTGTCGAGACGCCCGAGCGCGTCGCCCGAATGTACGAAGAGATTTTCTCGGGGCTTGAGGACGACCCCAAGCGCCACGTCAAGCTCTTCAACGAGGAGAAGAACGAGGAACTGGTCATTGTGCGCGACATACCGATGTATTCCATGTGCGAGCATCATCTTCTGCCGTTTATCGGCAGGGCGCATATTGCATATATCCCGCGCGACGGAAGAGTCATAGGGCTCTCGAAGCTCTCGAGAGTCGTTGACAGCTTCGCTCGCCGTCCCCAGCTTCAGGAGCGGCTGACCTCGCAGATAGCGGACTTTCTCGATGAACAGCTCGACCCGCTCGGCGTGGCCGTCGTTATCGAGGCCGAGCACCTGTGCATGACGATGCGCGGGGCGCGTGCTTCGGGGGCGCAGACGAGAACCTCCGCCCTGCGCGGCACAATGCGCTCGGACGCACGGGCGCGCGCCGAGGCAATATCACTTCTCACAAAATAAGGCGATACCATGGAAAATTTTATTTTTGACACCTCATCCCACACGCTTGTGTGCGGAATACTCAACATAACCCCCGACTCCTTTTCGGACGGCGGCAAATGGGGCGAGCCGCAGAAGGCTCTCGAGCACGCGCTCGAGATGCAGTCGCTCGGCGCCGATATTATAGACGTCGGCGCGCAGTCGACCCGCCCCGGCTCGACAAGGCTCTCCGTCGAGGAGGAGAACGCGAGGCTCATTCCGGTGCTCGACCTTTTAAAGGGCAAAATAACCGTCCCGATAAGCGTCGACACCTTCTATCCCGAGTGCGCGCGCACGGCGCTCACGCACGGGGCTAAAATAATCAACGACGTCAGCGGCGAGGCGAGCGACGAAATGGCAAGGGTCGTCGGCGAATACCGTGCGGGCTGGATAATAATGCACAACCCCGCAGGTGCGGACGCAGTACCCGTCTACGAAGGCGGCGTCTCCGGCGATGTGCTCGACTTTTTCGGCAGAGCCGCGAGGGTCGCAAAATCTCACGGGATTCCCGCGGGCAGCCTCTGCTTTGACCCGGGCATCGGCTTTGCAAAGAGCTATGAGGACAATCTGCGCCTGATAAGGGATATCGGCAAGCTGAAGCTCAACGGCAGCGCGCTTATGTCCGCAGCGTCGAGAAAGCGCGTCATAGGCACGGCCTCCGGCGAGACGGATGCCTCAAGGCGCGACCCCGGCACGGTGGCACTGCACACGGCGAGCATATTAAACGGCGCAGATATTATCCGCGCCCACGACGTGTTCTCCGCCGTCCAGTCGGCGCGTGTCGCGGACGCCTTAAAAAAGATATGCGGGGAGGAGAACGGTGGATAAGATAATTATAGATTCGCTGCGCATCTTCGCGTATCACGGAGTAAATCCCGAGGAGCAGGAGGACGGGCAGTTCTTCATTCTCGACATCGAGGCGGATATGCCTCTTTCAAAGGCCGGAGAGAGCGACGATATAGACGACACCGTCAGCTACGCGCAGATGATAAAATGCGCGCGCAGGGTGTTCACCGCACAGAAGGACAGGCTCATTGAGCGTGCGGCGCGGCGGGTTGCCGACGCACTGCTCGAGGAATTCCCGCCCCTTTCGGGCGTAAGAGTGACCTGCAAAAAGCCGGATGCGCCGATGAAGGCGGATTTCGCATTTGCCGCGGTCAGTATTTACAGGGAAAGACAGTAAAAAAATATAGAACGGGCAAGATTTATCAATCGAAAGGACTTGTTATTTTATGGCAAACTGTATGCAGGCAGTTATAGGTATCGGTTCAAACATGGGGGACAGATTGAAGAACATAAACGGCGCCGTGCGCTCTCTGTCCCGCCTTCCAAAGACGAAAATAACGGCGTGCTCCCACGTCTACGAAACAAAGCCCATGGGCTACGAGAATCAGTCGATGTTTTATAACGCCGCGGTAACTGTGGAGACGGAGCTCTCCGCGCAGATGCTGCTCGGCGCGTGCCTCGGCATCGAGGGCGCTTACGGGCGCATAAGGACGATAAAGGACGGGCCGCGTGTGCTCGACCTCGATCTGCTGCTCTATGAGGGCATGAAGAGCGAGAGCTTTCTGCTCACCCTGCCGCATCCGAGAATATTCGAGCGCGCTTTCGTGATGGTTCCGCTGCTCGACCTGTTCCCGTCCGGCAGAGCCCCCGGGCTCTTCTTCCTGCCCGCTCTTCACGAGACAGGAACGGACGGCGTTGAAAAAATAAACGAAGAGATAACTCTTCCCGAATAAAGAACGAGGTGTACAAATGAAATACGACGTAGTTATCATCGGCGCGGGCCCTGCCGGAATATTCACGGCTATCGAGCTTATCCGCAAGGGTGCGAACAAGAAAATAATGATGGTCGAAAAGGGTCAGCCGATCGAAAAGCGCCGCTGCCCCAAATCGAAAACAAACAAGTGCGTCAACTGCAAGCCCTATTGTCATATCACCACGGGATTCTCCGGCGCGGGCGCGTTCTCGGACGGCAAGCTGTCGCTGAGCCCCGAGGTCGGCGGTCAGCTCCCCGAGCTCATAGGCTATGAAACCGCTCAGGAGACAATAGAATATGCCGACAGCATCTACCTCGAGTTCGGCGCGGACACCCATGTTGAGGGCGTCGGCCGCGAGGAGGAGGTCAAGGAGATAAGAAAGCGCGCCATAAAAGCGGGTCTTCGCCTTGTCGACTGCCCGATACGCCACCTCGGCACGGAGAAGGCGCAGGATATCTACTACGCCATCGAGCAGTATCTCATAGAAAACGGCGTCGATATGCTCTTCGGCTACGAGTGCGACAATATAATCCTCGACGGCGACCGCTGCAAGGGCGTCTATGTCCGCAAGGGCGAGGAGAACATAGAGATATTCGCGGAGCACACCGTAATAGCGACAGGGCGCCGCGGCGCGGACTGGCTCGAAAAGCTCTGCGCTCAGCATGATATCTCCCATCAGCCCGGCACAGTCGATATCGGCGTGCGCGTCGAGATAAGAAACGAGGTCATGGAGAAGGTCAACGACGTTCTCTACGAGTCGAAGCTCATCGGCTATCCCAAGCCGTTCAAGAACAAGGTTCGCACGTTCTGCCAGAATCCCGGCGGCTTCGTCAGCCAGGAGAACTACGACAACGACCTCGCCGTCGTCAACGGACACTCCTACAAGGAGCTCAAGAGCAACAACACAAACCTCGCCATACTCTGCTCCCACAATTTCAATCAGCCGTTCAATCAGCCCATTGAATACGCGCAGAAGGTCGGCGAGCTGACAAATATGCTCGGCGCGGGACACATTCTCGTCCAGCGCTACGGCGATATCCTCGACGGCAAGCGCACGTGGCAGAAGGAACTCGACCGCTCGAACGTCAGACCGACGCTCCCCGATGCCGTCGCGGGCGACATAACCGCCGCCATGCCCTACCGCGCCATGCTCAACATAATCAACTTCATCCAGGCCGTGGACTACGTCGTGCCCGGCTTCGCCGCCGAGGAGACGCTACTCTACTCCCCCGAGCTCAAGTTCTACTCCAACCGCATAAAGATGGACGAAAGCTTTGACACCAACGTCAAGGGACTCCACTGCCTCGGCGATTCGAGCGGCTGGACAAGAGGTCTTATGATGGCCTCCGTCATGGGCGTGCTCATGGGCAGAAGCATAGCGGACAGATACAAAAAGTAAAGCATATTAATATAAAAAATTACCCCCGGAGATTTTTCAAGGCTCCGGGGGGTTAATTTTTGTGAAATGCGACTTGTCTCGCTGTCCTCGACACAAATGAAAATTTTGCAAAAAAGCACCCGCAAACGCAAATTAACCAATTCGTTGTTGCGGCGGATTTCTTCTGTCTCTTCCCGTTTTCGAGGGCGACCTTTTGGACAAATAATATACCCATTGGCGACCATTCGCTGTTTTCTTCGTTGACGTGTCACAAGCTGTTTTATTTGATCTTTTGTCAATCCAAAGTGTTCGCCTATTTCTCGATTTGTTTCTCCGGCTTCTTTACGTCGAAATACCTCTTCTGCTAATTGCTCTACTTTTACATAACTTCTGGACATGATTTAACCCCCTGTCGTCGTTTTTATTCTACAACAGGAGGCTTTTTTCAATGTCCGTTTTTCGTGGTATAGTCCTTGTTGAACGAGGGTTTTTCGGTCAATCCGTAATTATGAGTTGTGCGAAAAAATAAGCATTCGTGTGCAAAACGAGCAGTTGTATGCGCGTCAATGCTTTGGCAATTCGAATTTCTCCGGCCCCTTATATTTACCTGACAGAATCAGCGTAATCGCATATTTCAGAAGCTCCTCGTCTCTAAGAATATGCTGATCAATCAGAGCCACATTCATAGCTTGAGCGCGAATGACTGCATTGTGATTACAATTATTCGGACTTGACAAATCTTGCGATGTTGCGAGCACGGCTATTCCTCCAAAGCCGGCCGCCTCCGAGGCAATCTCATATATATATGAGTTGTCGATATGCGGAGAGGTTTTACAGGAAACAAGCACTATGTCTACTCCGCTTGTGGCAATTACATCGATCTCATTGCTTATCGGCTCACCTTCTCCTGATTTCCATTGAAAAGCGACGCCGGTTCTAACATCACCGAAAATACAGGTGTGGAGAAGTTTATAGTACACAAGCATCTCAAATAGGTTTCCGCCTTTCTCGGAAACAAAACGATAAAAGTCGTTGTCTGTAATTTGAAAGCTGATGCTTTTTCGGTCCTCTGCTTCTGTGTAGGCGGAAATAATATTTTCCGATTTCAGTATAGCCAAAAAAGATTTTGCGATCCCGCGGAACCTTTCGTCCGAAATATAATTTACCGCTGAAGTTAACGGCAAAACCTTAGTATCGGCCCTGCTCTCCGAAACGCTTGTACTCGCATTGGGCTTTCCCTGTAGAAAATTCTGAATTATTACCGAGTTCCATTCACTGTAACATTTGAGCTTGGGTCTATCACCAAAAGTTCTGACGGTGCTGTGTGTCCAAAAAAAGTTCTCTACGCACCGGCATTTTTTATAGGGCATCAGAAATCCGTACGGATCATTGATTTTACCTTGCATGAGACTTAAATAGTCGCTAACATCCAAGGACATATCTTCCGTTCTGTGGGGCAGCATGTCATTAAAATTGAAATAAGACAGGCCTCGGTAAGAATCGTACGAAACCATTTGTACCCTTCCCGCAAATTCTCCTAAAGCCAAAAGAATTGTCGGCGGAATATTGGGTGTGATATTAAATATTACATCGTTATATTTTTCAAGGAGAAACCCTATCTTTTCTTTAATTGATTCTATTTTTAAGTTCGTGATCATATCAAATTCGGGTTCGGTATTATTCCCATGTAAATTGAAAAATTTACGAACGGCATCTTTTTTACCCTCGAATGATGAATCGGGATAAAACTCCACGAACACGGCCTTTTCGGCGCACAAAATCCATGGTACGATCACATCATTTGCGGCTTGCCCGTTTGTAAAAGTAATGATTGTAGAATCGTTTTTTATTAATTTAAGGCATATCGGTATCATACTGATGAACTGAACATCGTACGAAAGAAAGTCTATTCGCTTGTGCCTTTCCTTTGCCCATTTAAGTTTTTCATCGCTTGTTTTAACGACATCTTTAATCTGCTCATATTGAGGCGTCTTCATCAATATATTTATAGCCAAATTGTAAAGAGCAAGTGCATTCACATCCTCTTGTCTTGCAACAAGTTTTTTCAAAGCAACTTCATAATCTTTAAGAGCGTCTGTCGTTTCTTCATCGGTAAGACTGCCTTCGCAGCTTGAAACCGCATCTATTATTTCATCGAAATTACTGCTGTTCATTTTATCCGAGAGTCTTTGGTGACAATAAAGTGACGCCCAATCCAAATCGCTTAAATTTTTAAAACGAGCTTTAAATTTCCCCATCTCGTCGGGGACTCTTTCTCCCCACCGGCGAGAGGCCCTGTCAAGGGTTGCGCCGTTTTGACCGCACTCGCACATACAAATATGAAGATTATTCTTATCATCCTTATGGTTATTACCGTTTGAGTACAGATAACCAAATTCATCTCTTTTTGGCATTCTGCACGCTCGTATAGCCATGTAAGCGCACCAACGCTTGTGCTCGAGTGCAGCAAGCAGATTAAATTTCTTGCCGTGCTCATTAATAATCTTAACGAGTTCGGCAGTCATCTCAACCGCCGTGCCGCCGTGAAAGCAATAATCCAGCTTCATGGGCATATGTACCGCCTGTGCAAGCGACGAATCCGCTGTATAATCCATTCCGGTAAAATTGGTGAGGGAGATAAAAATATCGCCCGTATCTTCCGGCGTTTCTTCGAACTCTTTCTTGTACTTTGCGAGATATTTCTCTATTGAATGTTTTCTGTTAATGGTGAAGTTGTTATATTTTGCATCATAGACATAATTAATATTTGCCGCAAGCTTCATTAACTCCGATGTATCAATATCAACTTCGGATGAGAAAGAAACATATTCAACATTGGAAGGAGCGGATATTTCTTCGCTGCCGTAAACGGCAAGGAGTATTCTTTGGGGGTTGTCTTTAATCAAGTCGGATATAATAACGCCGAGCAGCCCGTTGATTTCCGAAGCGCCGACAGATACTACTATGATATTTTGATTCTGTAAGTTCATACAGTCTTCCGCCGCCATAGCATCTGTTATTCCCGTTTCTTTAATCTCGTCAAAAGAAACGTCGCGAATGTCTATATTGGCATAATGGTATTTAGATGTGCGATTTCCGTTAAAGTCGGCAAAATCTCCGAGTCCCGGCAGCTTTTCTTTCAAGGCTTCCTCGTATTGTTTTGCATTATTCGAAGCGATTGTGATGTTCAAATCCACGCCGGGATATTGGCCGTCCCAAAACATAGCCTTAAAAGCTTCGTTGCCTGCCCATCCGTTACCGATGATTAAAACATTTAGCTTTTTATTGTAGATATAATCGCATGGCGGATATCTGTAAAACAAATCATAAATAGCCAGTCTGTTTTTTCCGATTGTGGACATATGGATCCCCCTTTTTGTGATTTCGCTGTGTTCATGTTTTTATTGAAATTAACGGACTGTTTCGAGGGAGTATTGTCGATAATCAGCCACGACATGACAGACATGCCTTGACCCTTTATTGATGTGTGATAAGGAAGCAATAGAAGTGTAAAAAATTTTGCCGTTCCTATCCGGCACTTGCGCATTGTGTCGGATAGGTCGGGCGGTTATTCGGGCAAGTCCACCTTGCCAACAAAAGAATAATAAATCTCAATGTCCTGTCTGCGGGTCTTGTTCTCGTCATAGCTGCACTCATGCACAACAATTTTCTCTACAAACTCCCGCAGCAGAGTAGGGGTAAGTTCTTCAAAGCTGGTATGCCGCCGGACAACATTCATAAACTTTTCTGCGTTCACGGTGGCTTCCTGTGCTTTGGAAAGCTCCGCTTGGATAGCGGCGGCTCTTTCTTTCAGTTCCCGTTGCTCTGCTTCATAGTCTGCCGACAGCTCTGTGAAACGCTCGTCTGATATGCGCCCGGTCACGCTGTCCTCATACAGCCGCTTGAAGATAGCGGATAACTCGGCTATGCGTTTCTCGGCGGCTTCCAGTTCCTTTTTCTTGGCGGCGTTCCTGCGCTTGCCCCCGTCCTCGTTCTGCTCAATCAAGAGCTTCATAAACCGGGCTTCATGCTTTGCCGCATAGCTTGTCACTTTCCGCAGATTGGAGAGTACACCAGCGGTCAAGAGGTCGGTGCGGATAAAGTGCGCCGTACAGTCATGGGTGCGTTTCTTGTAGTTGCCGCAGATATAACAGTCCTGCTTGCGCTTGTCTGTCTGGTATCGCTGCTGATACATGACGCTGCCGCAGTCCGCACAGAACAGTATGCCGGAGAACAAGCCCACTTCATCATAGCGGTTGGGGCGTTTGCGCTGCTTGCGAAGCTCCTGCACCCGTTCCCATGTTTGCGTGTCTATGATAGGCTCGTGGTGGTTCTCGAAAATCACTTGCTTTTCCGGGGAATTTTCTACACTGTGCTTGACTTTGTAAGAAAGTTTTTCTGTCTTGAAGTTTACCAGACAGCCCGTGTATTCCCGGTTTTCAAGGATATGCACAACGGTATTGGTCGCCCACTTGCACTCATAGCCGGGGTGGTAGCGGCGGGTGCTGCCCGTCCTGCGGTATTCCA
>ERZ779852.1906-NODE-1906-length-18410-cov-6.891855_pt1 | contig 18410 bp, 7 predicted proteins | sample MGYA00511559_ERZ779852 | MGnify/ENA primary metagenome ERZ779852 (study PRJEB29588, sample SAMEA2157977) | human gut metagenome | biome: human gut; feature: human-associated habitat; material: faeces | place: Denmark | collected 2008/2010 ...
GGCTGGCGCGCGCCTATCTGATCCGCACCGCCGTGGTGGCAGTCGCCTTTGCGGTGTTCCTGCTGGTCGGCGCGCTGGTGCTGAGCGCCGTGCTGCACGCCGGTCTCACCTACTACTACGCCAACCCCTATTTCTGGTAAGGAGACGCCATGAAAGCATCTGTCATCATCCCGAATCTGAACGGTGCAGGCTGGCTGCGGGATTCCATCGAGTCGATCTGGGCACAGACCGAGCAGGATTTTGAGCTGATCGTCATAGACAACGGCTCCACCGATGAAAGCCTTGCGATTGCGCGCAGCTACTGCGGCCGCGACCGCTACACCCTGATCGAAAACGCCGACAACACCGGCTTTTCCCACGCGGTAAACCAAGGCATTGCGATCGCCAAGGGCGAGTACGCAGTCCTGTTCAACAACGATGCCTTTGCCGAGCCGGACTGGCTGGCCGAGCTTATCAGGACCGCCGATGCCGACCCGAAGATTTTTGCGGTCAGCAGCCTGATGCTGCGCTACTATGAGCCGGAGCTGGCCGATGACGCAGGCGATTATGTGACGCTTCTGGGCTTTGCCTGCAAGCGCGGCGATGGTCTGCGGGCCAGCCGCTACACAAAGCCCTGCCGCATTTTCAGCGCCTGCGGCGGCGCAGCGCTCTACCGCAAATCCATCTTGGACGAGATCGGCGTTTTTGACGAGCTGTTCTTTGCCTATTATGAGGATGTGGACCTGAGCTGGCGCGCCAACAGCTTCGGCTACAAAAATGTCTACTGCCCCACGGCCAAATGCCGCCACATCTGCGGTGCGACCACCGGCGCGGTGCGGTACAACCCGTTCAAGAGCATCCAGAGCGGCCGCAACAGCATTTTGCTGCCCTACAAAAACCAGCCGCTGCTGATGCTGGTCCTGAATTTCATCCCGATGCTGCTGGGGTACCTGTTAAAGGTCGTTATGTTCCGGCTGCGCGGCTTCGGCAACGACTACGCAAAGGGCTTCCACGAGGCATGGGCCGCCCTGCCGAAAATCGACAAGCCCAAATTCCGGTGGAAGAACCTGCCTAACTATATCTGGGTGGAGGGCAGTTTGATCGTCGGGCTGTTCCGGTATATTGTGTATCGGGTGCAGCGGGCGCTGAAGATCACCTGATCGGGTGTGCGCATTCACAAATTTTGATGCACTGTAGGGGCCGGGCATGCCCGGCCCGCCGCCTCCCGGGAGGCTGGTGCTGACGGGTAACGGCAAGAAGCCCCTCCGGCCATCGCTGCGCTCGGCCACCTCCCCTGTGAGGGGAGGCTTTTCTCGGGCGGAGCCCGCAAAAAAGGCTCCTCGCATTGCGGGGTGACTCCCCGCTGCGCGGGGAGATGTCGCGAAGCGACAGAGGGGTTCGGGTCCGAAGGACTGGCCGAGCCTGCGAGGCCTGAGGGGCTTTGGACCTTTCCGCAGGCTCCCTTATCTCTTACTTTCTTCGAGAAAAAAGTAAGCAAAGAAGCTTTAAATGTCTCAACCAAAAAGCACCTGCTGGCCGGTCACACGCATACCGGTCAGCAGGTGCTTATTTTTTACGCTTTAATCCTCATCTGCAAAGTTGCCAAGGGCCTTTGCCTGCTCGATGACCTTGCTCTCCAGCATCTGGGGCAGGGTCTCATAGCGAACGAAATCAAAGGTGAAGTAACCGCGGCCCTGCGTCAGCTGACGCAGGAAGGGGGTGAAATCCTGCATCTCCGCCACGGGGACCTCAGCCTCCACGACCTGCAGACCGTCCTCATCGGGGTTCATGCCCAGCACGCGGCCGCGGCGCTTTGTTACCTCGCCCATAATGTCGCCGGTGTTGTCCGCCGGGACATGGGCCTGCAGCGCGCCGATGGGCTCCAGCAGGACGGGGCCGGCCTCGGGGATTGCGGCCTTGTAGGCGATCTTGGCGGCCATGATGAACGCCATCTCGCTCGAATCAACGGGGTGATAGCTGCCGTCCAGCAGGGTGGCCTTCATGCCGACCATCGGGTAGCCGGCCAGCACGCCGTGCTCGGCCGCCTGACGGACGCCCTTCTCAACTGCGGGGAAGAAGTTCTTCGGCACGCTGCCGCCGAACACATTCTCAGCAAACTCGATGCCCTCGCCCTGCACAGGCTCGAACTGAATCCACACATCGCCGAACTGGCCGTGGCCGCCGGTCTGCTTCTTGTGGCGGCCCTGCGCCTTGCAGCTCTTGCGGATGGACTCGCGGTAGGGTACGCGCGGTGCCTCCAGCGTGATCTCAACGCCGAACTTATTCTTCAGCTTGGCAAGCGCGACCTCCAGATGCTGGGTACCCAGACCGCTGATGATCTGCTGCTTCGTCTCGGGATCTACCACAAAGCTGATGGCGGGGTCCTCCTCGATCAGGCGGGCCAGCGCGCCGCTGACCTTGCCCTCATCGCCCTTCTTGGCGACCTTGACAGCCATGCGGTAGCAGCTGACGGGGTAGACGGGTGCGGGCAGCGCCACAACGCGGGCGGGGTCGCACAGGGTATCGCCGGTCTTGGCGGTGGCCAGCTTGGCAACGGCGCCGATGTCGCCCGCCGCGATCTCGGCGGTATCGGTCTGCTTTTTGCCGCAAACAGTCAGCGTCTTGCCCATGCGCTCCGGCTGGCCGGTGCGGGCGTTGACGGCGTTGCTGGCAGCGGTCAGCTTGCCGGACAGCACCTTGATAAAGCTCAGCTTACCGACAAACGGGTCTGCCACGGTCTTGAACACATAGGCACACAGCGGCGCAGCGTCATCGACCGCGATGTCCACAGGGCTGCCGTCCTTATCCTCGGCCACGGCTGCGGCGGTATCTGCGCCGGGCAGCAGCACATTCATGTTGTAGAGCAGCATATCCAGCGCCTGCATGTTGACGGCGCTGCCGCAGAACACGGGGGTGATCTGGCCGCTGCGCACGCCGGCGGCCATGCCCTGCACGATCTCCTCGGTGGTGAAGGCCTCACCCTCGAAGAACTTCTCCATCAGGGCCTCGTCCGTCTCGGCGATGGCCTCGCTCATAGCCTGAATCAGACCCTCAAAGCGGTGGCCGATGTCAGGCACCTCGATCTGCACCTGCTTGCCGCCCTCATATTTGAAGGCCTTCTGGCTGAACAGGTTGATGTACGCGACCGTGCCGTCATCAAGGCGGACCGGCACGACACAGGGGCAGACGCTCGGGCCGAACTTGATCTTCATCTGCTCAAGGATCTTAAAGTAATCGGCGTTCTCAAGGTCGGTCTTGGTGACAAAGATCATCCGCGCCTTGTTGTTTTTCAGTGCCAGCTGGTAGGCCTTCTCTGCGCCAACGGTAACGCCGGAGCGGCCGGATACACAGATCAGCACGCTCTCCGCTGCCATGATGCCCTCGGCGGCGCCGGTCTCAAAGTCAAACAGACCGGGGGCGTCGATCAGGTTGTACTTGATGCCCTCATACTCGACCGGCACAACGCTGGCATTCAGCGATGCCTTGCGGCGGGTCTCCTCGGGGTCGAAGTCACTGGCAGTGGTGCCGTCCTCCACGCGGCCCATACGCTCGGTAGCGCCGCTCATGTACAGCAGTGCCTCGGTCAGCGTTGTTTTGCCGCAGCCGGCATGGCCGGCCACCAGAATGTTGCGGATGTCTTTGCTTGCGTAGCCCATGGATCGTCAAACCTCTTTTCGCGCCGGGGCGTTTCCAACCGCCCTGCGGCGTAGATATTCTTTGCGGCGGAGTGAATTTTGAACACTTCCCACCTGTTTGATACTACTTTACCACATTGTTGTGGAAATTTAAACAGTTTTTTTAGATTTTTTGTAAAAATTTTTAGTCAAAAGATTGTGTAAAGTGTAAAAAAAGAGCCGCGCACCGGCGCGGCTGGGAAAATTGCTTATTTCTTCGTTGTTTTTTTGCGGCGGCGGGCGCGTCCGCTGTCAGCCTTGATCTCCGGCACATAGACATTGTAGCTCAGCAGATACCGGCCGTGGGCGGGCACGCGGTAGAAGGCCGCCTTGATACGCTCCAGCGGGCTGGAGCCTGTCTCGGCCGCGCTGCCGCTGAGCATGATGACATACTGCATATCGCTGTAGCGGGCGGCCACATCACACTGGCGCAGCGTGGTGTGGATCAGCTCGCCAAGCTGCTCCACCATGGTGGCGGTCTCGGCAGGCTCGGCATTCTGGCCGGGGGCCACCGTCACGATGGCCAGAAACACCGGCAGACCGTAGCGGGCCTGCACACCGCGCAGCACGCGGTAGGTCTCCTTAAAGGTTTCAAAGTCGCAGAGGCAGGCGCCGGTGTTTTCGGTGTCGGGCAGGGCGGCGGTCAGGCGGGAAAGCTCGCTCTCCATTTTGCGGTCCGCCTGACGCATCTGGCGGTAGGCAGAGCCGGCGCGCCCCGGGTCAATGGCATGGTGCAGGCAGCCCATTGCGTTGCCGCGGCGGGCAAGGTCCTGTGCCTCGGTGTGGCGGCCCAGTGATTCCAGCGCCACGATCTCCTCCAGATAGAGGCGCTCCTCGTAGGGGTCCAGCTCAAGCGCGTGGGCACACAGCGATATAATGCGTCCGCTTTCGCCCCACTTTTTGCAAAGCTCCAGCAGGCCCAGAATGGCCGTGCGGTACTGCCCGTGCAGCCGGACGCTGACACTCTCGACCCATGGCTCGGTGGCAAACTGGGGCAGCAGACGGCCCTTGTACAGGTTGACGATCTCCTCATACAGGCGTCCGCGGCTCTCGGGGTCAGCCTCGCAGCGGGCCTTCTCGGACAGGTCGCTGACCTCAAACACATCCACGCTGCAATCCAGCGCGGGGTTCCACTGGTAGCTGCCGCGGCTGGTCTGGATGCAGCCCTGCAGCTCGGTCAGGCCCTCGGCCTCGATCATATTGCGGAAGCGGTGCAAAATCGCGCGCAGCGCCATATCCGGGTTGGTCGAGCGCTCGCCCGCCCACAGCGTATCGGTGATGGTCTTGTGGGACACCCGCTCCCCGCGCTGCAGCACAAGGTACTGCACCAGCGCCGTTGCCTTGCGGGACTGTGCCAGCTGGGCCAGCACCGGCCTGCCGTTTACGCGGATCTCAAAATCGCCCAACATTCTGATTTCGACTGTTGCCATGTGGTATTCCTCTCTGCTCTATACAACGGGGCGCAGCGCCCCACCTTCCCCATATTGTTCCATAGTATAACAAAAATCAAGCGGTTTGTCCAGCATAACACGGGATGTTTTTGCTTGGGCGGTGCTTCACGACACCGCCGGGTTGCTGCCGTCCCAGCTGCCGGGTTCCTCGATATACACCGGTGCGCCCGGCAGCGGCACGATCGCCTTTTGGGTACACAGGGGCACGGCATTGCCCTGCGCATCCTTTTGGGCCACGGTCAGCACAACGGTCAGCGCCGTGACATGGGCGTATTTTTCCCCCTCAGCCTTGGTATAGCTGCGGGCGTAAAACTGCAGGTCACTGATAAACATCCCCATGTAGGCATCCTTGGGGTAGGCTGTCGTGTAGGCGTAGGCAACATTAGGCAGGTCTGTTCCTTCTGATGTCACTTCATGCTGGGGCTTATAGGTGTTTTTTTCCTGCAGATAGAACCGCATGTGCAGGTAACCGTCCAGCTCGTTCGCGGTCTCTTGGCTCAGCAGCTGCGTTCCGTCCGCCTTTGTCAGCGCCGGGACCTTATCCTTGTCGATCAGCTCGATATGATTGGGGTAGACGCTGAACTCCAACGCCGTACCGCTGCTGACACCACTTTTTTTGTCAAACACCGTGTCAAAATTATTATCTGTTGCGCCGTCCGCAAAGCGGATATACCCGTTAGCGTTCAGCAGCTCGCCGCGGATGGTCTCGATCAGCGCATCGGCCAGATTCTGGGCGCGGGTCTGCTGCTGCACCTGCATATACGCCTGCGCGCTGGGCTGTATCAGCGTGACAGCCGCAAGCGTAAACAGCGACAGCAGCACCATGCAGACAACAAGCTCGACCAGCGTTGTCCCCTTTTTGTTTTTCAGCACTCGCATCATGGTGTTCCCTGTCCCCCGCTGGTATTCGACTGGCCCTTGCTGTAACGGTGGAAGGTGTAGGCTTCCGTTTTCGTGTTCTCCTCGCCGCCCTCCGCTGCAGTAACTTTCGCCTCAACCTTCATACCATTCAGTTTGATTCCAGATACGGAAAATACCATTGCCTCTCCTGACTTAAACTGAAAGGTCATATTTTCCTTACCGGCCACAGGCTGCCACTCATTTTCCGGTTGCTGCGCTTCGCCCTGCGTTTTCGGTATCGGGTACAGCCCTGCGCATAATTGATATGCCGTTTCCCGCAGCGTCTCTGCCTTTTGGGACATAGCCCGGGCATACCGCAGCGATACCACAAACATCGCGGTAAACATAAGCAGCAGCACAAACGACACCAGCACTTCCACAATGGTTTCTCCGCGCTGATTTTTCAGTATTTTTTTCATAGCGGTCACTCCTGTGCGGTGGTTTTCTGCTTAACGCCGCGTGTGTAGGTGATGGACTTTGGATCAGCTGTGTCAAAGTGCGGGACGATTTTTCGGGATGCCTCATTGGTTTTGATTATAATTGACGAGCCACCATTAACAGCGTTAAATGTATTATTTCTATCCCAGTTATACTGTGCCGTATTATTATCCAGTGTATAATAGCTGACAGCATAATGCACCGCGCGGTCATAGGTCACGGTATAGGCAAAGCTTTCCCCGCCTTTTTCTACGGTAACAGTCACATCCAGCTGCAGATCGACCAGTTTATAGTTTTCATCCTGCCAGCTATTCAAAAGCTGCTGCCAGCTACTATCACTGGTGTCCACGGACTGCCCTATACTGCCGTTCAGGTTCAGCTTTTCCGCTTCCTCGCCGGGGCGGCGGCGCAGCGTGATCTTTATTGTATCTGCGCCGTCACTGCCGTCCCCGCTCAAGGCAGCTTCAAAGGTTTTGGCCTCCGTTTCCTCCTCAAAGGGATTTTTGCCGTAATACTCTGACCGCATGTAGGTGTTATTGATAAATGTAGCAAATTCGCTGCCACTGTCGTTCAGCTGTTCCCCCAGTATGTCTGAGAAGCTGGTGGCAAGCTGATACACCTCTTGCTCCAACAGCTGGCGGTTGGCATTGGCCGTCAGCACAGAAGCCGCATAGACCAGCGCTGCAGACAGCGCCGCAAACAGTGCCCCCATGCAGAGAACCAGTATCATAGATAAGCCCTGCTTTCCCTGCAGGATGCTGCGCACTTTCCGGCACATAATGCCACCTCCTTTCTGCTGCAGCCGTCAGGCCGCAGGCGGTTGTATGGTTTCCGCATCAGCTGCGGTCTCCGGGGTCTGTTTCGTTGGGTGTGATTCCGTGACTGCGCGGGCCGGGCTTCGCCACGCCTGCACTGACACCGTATCCTCTGCCTCGCTGTCCTCACTGTACGGTGCTTCCTCTGCCGTCTGGGATGCTGTGTCGGCCTCGTTCAGCTCGACAGTACTCGGCTCGGATTCTGCCGTCTTTCCGTCCGTCTTTCCGGCTGTATCCTCATACGGCAGGGCCTGCACGGTCAGTGTGGCGGTGATTTTTTGCAGGGTATCCTGCGTATCCATGTAAACCTTGAACAGGTCAGGCAGTGTTACACGAAGCATCACTTCATTCGCGCTGTTCTTCACAACCTCCAGCATCGGGTATACATCGGCTGCGTAGTACGCCTTTGTGGTATCCTCTACCTTAGTACCTGTGATGCGCGTTGTCTGGCGCTTCCATTCGCTCCACTTCCATTCGCCTTCGTTCTTTTCAACGGTCGGCAGCAGGCTCAGGTCATACCAGACACGCTGCGCTGCTTCGTCCACAGCAGGCGCGATTTCCTTTGTCAGTGTCTCCTTTTCACCAGCCCCATTGGTCAGCGTGACGGTCTTTTCTACCTTGACTATCTCGCCGATCGGGTGAACCTTGCCGGCATCGTCCGTATACTCTCTGTCATTCACCCAGACCTTAACCGTGTAGGGTGCTTCGCTTTCAGAAACCGGCGTCACAGTAAACTGATAGACATTGGTCAGGCTGCGCACCGTACCGGCGTCCTTATCGTCATACAGATTGCCCAGCGGCCATTCTACTGTGCGGCGGGACAGCTGCAGCGTCTTGGTTTCCAGCGCTGCGCCGGCACATTCCGGATTGTCATACAGGCCGACCGTTTCCTCGCGTTCCACATTGCCGATCACAGCCGCAGGTGCATCCAGCTTGATCTTGGGCAGCTGCATCTGGGTGGGTGCTACGCTCAAACCGTCTGCAACATAGTAGTACCAGTTGGAGCTGGCGGTTGTGCCGTCGGTGGACATGCTGCGCAGGGCGGGCAGCAGCCAGTAACCGGCATACTCCGGCTTCATGGTAAAGCTTTCATCGCCAAGCGCAAACGCTGCGCCGTTCTCTGTTGTTTCTGCCTGCGCACCGCCGTCCATCCGGCCTTCCGGCAGCAGGCGCAGCACGCGGCCGGGGTTGGCCTTGTCGGTAAGCATTGCATTCAGCGCATTTGTCAGGGCTGCCAGACTAGCGGCCTTATCATCGGGCGTCTGCGCATGCTGATAACTGTTCGCCAGCACAGCAATTTGCTTGTAATCCGCGGCATCTTTAAAGAGATAGCCCATGTAGTAGTAGCTGCCGCTGCTTGCGCTATTGTCTACCGTCAGCGTCAGCTTCTCCCCGGTCAGGAACTGGGTCTGGCTCGGCGTCTGGTAGCTTAGCGCGGCTGTGGTCACAACGGGCGCAGCAAGGCGCGTTTCGACAACCAGCAGGTTGCTGTACTCACCGTTCGGGCTGCAATACTTCTTGCCGTCATCCGCATTTGCTACGACATAGAACCGCAGGGTTTCGCCCTGATACTTCTCAAGGTCAACGGTGCAGCTGTTTTTCGTGATGCCCGGCCAGTTGGCAAGCGCCGTCCAAGTATTGCCGTCAAGCTTTTCCGCGTACAGGGTATATGTCACCGTGTTCTCGCCTTTGGCGTCCGCGCTTGCGGGCCAGGTGATGTCGTAATTCAGCGCATTGGCGCTGTTGTCGTTGGTGCGCATGATGCTGTTGACCTGACCTACCGCAGACAGACGCTGCTTAACAGTACAATCTGCCTCGCCCGCCAGACCGATTGCATTGGTGTCCCCATCGCCCGGCTTGCGGGTGACATGCAGCCGCACCGTATCATAGCGCCAGCTGCCGCTTGCAAGGTCATCGTCCACGCAGAGGGTCAGGGTATAGGTGCCGGTTCCGGCGTTAAATTTGATTTTATCCGCCAGCGACACACCGTCCTTCAGCTCGATTTTTTCCTTGTCCGCGATTGCGGTGGTTTCGCCCGTCTTTTGGGTCAGCAGACCGTACAGGGTGACATCGTAGGCATGTTCTGTTGTATCTGGCGTGGTGCCATCCGCATTGTACTGCGTCCATGTAAAGGTATAGTTCAGCTTGTTGTTTCCGTCCACATTGCTCGTGGTTTCGCTGCTTACCTTGGGGGCTTTCAGAAGTTTGAGGTTGAGGTCATCCTTGCGAATCTGCTTTTCAGCCATGTTATACCACTGGTCACCGGTTGCAAAGAACTGCAGCGGGGTCAGGTGGTAATAGCTGAATTTGCCGTCCGCACCGCGCACGATCTCGATGCCGTTGTTCCAGCTGACGGGGCTATTGTTACTCTTTTCAATAGCATTCAGGGCCTCATCTGCGGTGATTTCCCAGCGGGTCACGACCTGCGGATAACCTGCATCAATAGGCACAGAGATGACCTTCAGGTCGGTGTAGCTGCCGTCAAAGACCACGGCGGGCAGGTTGCTCAGCACAAATTCCGTGCCGCTGCTGTAGACCGGCTTTTCCAGCGCAGCAAGCGTCACATACTGGCCTTTCAGCGGCTGCGCGTTGGTTGCCGTTGTATCCTCTGCCGCATTGCTGATTTGTTCATCACCGGTGTATTTACCCACCAACATAACGCGGTAGTTCGGCACGGTGTTGGGGATCGTATCTGCGGTAAATTGCAGGGTTACGGTAATCGACAGGTTATCCGCCGTGCTGCCGGTTATGACCGGCTGTTTTATAACCGCCGTACCGTGGACAAGGCCGCTGTTTCTATTTTGATCATTGTCCTTATAGTATGTCCTAGGAATACCGATCTCCTCATCATAGCGGGCAGACTCCATCCATGCACCTGTTGCACCTTCACCCGGGGTTGCCGTGGCGCGCAGGCGGGTGGCAGAGCCAAGGCCGTTTGCTATCGGTGCCTCGGTGTTGTCTGCACTCAGCGTAATTTCCGTATTGGGTTGGTTCATCAGGTAGGCGGTTACCTGCCAGTTGCCCGCGTTTTGATAATCGCTTGCGTTTGTCAGCACAAGATACTGGCCGTAGGCCTGTCCACTGCTGTCCTGCTTTTTCAGGCGGATTTCCAGCTTCGGGGTGGGCAGGGGGCGCACGAAGTACTGCGCGGCAGACATTTCCTCTGCACCTGTGGCGGTTCCGTTCACGGCCTTTACACCGACACAGAATTGGCCGGTGCCAATAGCGTTCGCCAGCGCATCATCCGCGTCAAACAGATAGCGCGTGCCGTAGACCTTTATGTCTTTGTAGCCCTTCAAAGCCGTCTTGCTATCGCCGTCAACCTTGTACAGCGTTACCAGATAATGGCTTACATTCTGTATCTTGTTATCCGGGAAAATGCCATCTGTGACCGCGGCCGACCATGTCACCTCATAGCGGCCATAGACCGCGTTGTCAACATTTTCATGCCGGACATTCACATTGGAGACCTGCCCGGGGCCGCGCTTGTCCAGAACTTGCGTATAGTAGTTCTGGATCAAGTCGTCCGTGATATCCTTCATACTCGGGCCACTAATCTTGTCCTTATCGCTGTACCACAGCAGGATGGTGGCAAGATCCTTGTTGTTGATATCCGATGCACCGGGATTGCCTGTATAGTAAATCGTGGCCAGTTTTTCATCGGTTGCAGGTATTATGTGACACTTTGTAGTATCAACCGTATTCAAATCCCGCGTGTTTGTCATCATGCCTGCCGCAAAGAAACGGTTTCCGCTCTCTATGGAGTTATCAATACCCGCATACAGCCGTGTACCTTTGTTATAGTGGCCGCTACAAGCGGCACCCCAATAAACATTCGGAGACACCGCCGTTCCGCTTGCTACATATTCTTTAAGCAACAACAGTGCCGCAATCTTTTGTTTATCAAAGCTGTTTTCGTCCATAAAGTAGTTGCCGTAGGCCACGATGTTTTCGCTTCCACGGTTCATCGCAATGGGTGCATTATTGGAACTAACAGTATTTTTATACAGAGCAAAACAATTCGTGACTGTGGTGGATGCACTCGTTGCACTGCCATTGCCACGGTTGCCGCAGATACCTGCAAACAAGTTGATATCGCCTGATTTAAGTGAAATTGTAACATCCGTAGCGTAGTTACGGCAGCGGTCAATGTAAACCTCTACCTTATCCGGTATTTTTGTCCCGCCGTTACCATACGGTCCCAGCCAGCCCATGATGCCGGCTGCCAGCGACTCGCACCACATCGAAACATCGCCGTTCACGCAATCGACAATGTTGATGCGCAGATAGTCATTTGCACCGTCCGCCATGACCACCTTGCCGAGGATACCGGCAACATCGTTGGCACCGTGCTTTTTGTCACCCTCCCAATTTCCGCAGGACAGAATATCGCCGTGGTTCTGGCAGGAGAGAATATTTGCCGTGCCGCCGGGGGTGGGCTGGTCAAAAAAGCCCACGATGCCGCCGACCGTGCCCGAACCATCGCCATAGTTGGTATTGGTGCTAAGGCTGCCGAAGTTGAAGGATTTTTCAATCGTGCCGCCGTTTTTCAGCCAGGAGGCAATGATGCCGCCGATATAGTTGGAGCCGCTGTCAAACACAGTGCCAAGGTTCACACACTCGCTGATGATCCATTTGTCATCGGCCGTGTTCTGCTGCACGCCGATCACACCGCCCACATAGGCAATTTTTTTGATGTTTCTATAGGTCGTGTCATCGTCATTTGTGCGGTCTGTGCGGGTAAAGCGGCGCACGGCGGTGCAGTTGACCAGCAGCTTGACCTCGCCGGTTGCCTCGTTCATGCCGATCATACCGCCGATTTTGGATTCATCGGTCGTGTTGTCACCGTAGACAAACCACTTACCGGTTGCCGCGCCTGTGATCGTGCCGTTGACGGTGTTGAAGCCTGCCACGCCGCCCAGATAGCCGCTGGATTTTCCGTTTGTATCAGTTGTACCGCGCAGACCGACCAGCAGGTCATTTTGGGCAAGGCCGGTGGTGTAGACAGTGTTGTAATTATTCGTGGACACCGTATCAACGCCTTTAAGGCTATTATAAGTATTGCCTTTCAGGGTGCTGATCATGGTATTGACAGCATCATTTTCATCGGCTACTTCTTCAATTATTCCAGTTTCTCCATTTTTTCTTTCCACTTTGCCGTCCAGCAACATGCTGACCCGGTCAAACATTGTTCTTTCACAATTTACGCCATCGACCTGATAGGTAAATTTATCCGTAAATGCCGCACCACTGCCGCTGCCGGTAATGCTGCCGTTGTTTGCGCCTGCCACGCCGCCCACAAAGCCGTAGCGCGCGGTGATGATACTGCCGCCGCCTTCCCCTGTGGCAACATAGCAGGATGTAATGGTGCTGTTGTTACGGCCCGCAATGCCGCCCACGCTGCTGGCGCTTTTCAGCTTTTCCGCATAGGTCTGGCTGTCGCTCAGGCCCGAGGCACCCATCACCTGCAGCGTGATTTTGGGCACACTGCACCCATCAACCTTACCATTGTTCAGGCCGACGATGCCGCCCACGGTGTCCAGCACATTGGCTGCGCCCGTGGTATTGGCCTTGCCCAGCGCGCCCTGATAGGTACACTTTAACAGAGTGCCGCCGCCGGCATTTTCGCCGGCTACGCCGCCCAGATTCTTGTATTTATTCAGATTGTCTGTAATGTTCAGTGTAACAGTTGTTTCGCTGATTGTTGCGCCCTGCATATTGACGCCCGCCGCACCGCCAAGGCTGATGCTGTCTGCCCGGGCCGTAAGGCCGTTGAGATTCAGTGCAGGGCTGTTGACATTGCAATTACCAATCGTACCGGCATTTTTGCCCGCAATGCCGCCTACATTGGTGGCCGGGCCATGGAAAGCGATGTTGGCGTTTTCTTTAAGCATAACACTGCTGATCGTTGCACCCGCATTGTTGATGGCCGTGACCGCACCGATGCTTTCCCCGGCAAAGGTAATATCACAGCTGCCGACAGTGCCGCCCGTGATGATGCCGAAGTTGTTGGCCGCAATGCCCGCCGCATCGCACTTGGCAACGCCGATTTTGACGCCGCCTACAACGCTATCTACAATTTGGGCGCCGCTTTCATTGCTGCCTGCAATACCGCCCGCATTGCCGTTGGTGGCATATACCGTGTAGTTGTTTCCGTTCGGCCCTGCATTGTTGGTGCAGCGTGTAATCGTGCCTATCTGCCCGTTAGTGCCAGCCCTATTGCTGCCCGCAATACCGCCTGCAAACTGGTCATTGGCGCGCACACACGCCCCACCAATCAGCGTCACATCGGTAATATTGGCATAGTTTGCACCGGCTGCGCCGCCTGCGTAGTTCTTGGTGGCCGTGACGGTGCCTGTCACATTGCCGCCCGCAATGCTGGCTGTTGTGGCGTTGCGCGTGTTGTTGCTGCCCGCAATGCCACCTGCATAGCTTTCTGCCGTAATGTTGACCTGCAGGGTTGTGCCGCCCAATGCGATGCTGCCGCAGTTTACGCCTGCAACACCGCCCGCGCACTCGTTTGCCTGCACCGTAACGGGGATCATATTATCGGAATTGTTATAACTTATGCTCGCATTCGTCAGGTTCAGGCCCGCCACGCCGCCGATGATATACCGACCGCGCACGGTGATGCTTGCTGCCGGGGCCGAGTCCGTGACCGTCCCGTTGTTGATGCCGACGATGCCGCCAAGGTAGGCATAGCCGTCCTGCTGGGCGCCCAGTGTGGCGTAGGTAGAGCAGTTTTTGATGCTGCCGTCATTCCAGCCGGCGATGCCGCCCGCCGCGCTCTTGTGGGAGACAATGCCGTAGTTGGTGCAGCCTTCCAGCTTTGTGTTTTGGGTCACACAGCCGATGATGCCGCCCGCCATATAGCCGCGGGCATCTTTACTGCTAACATAATCGTTATAGTTAAAGCTGTCGTTATACCCCGGCAGGCTGACACCGCTGCCGAGGATGCCGGTCTCGCCCCGCATTTTCAGGCTGCCGACCGATGCCGCGTTGCTTTGGCTGCCGTTCGTTGCGTTGCTGATGGTCAGGCGGGTTTCTGCATCGTTATAGCCGACAATGCCGCCCGCATAGGCGTTGACCTCCAGATTAAACTGGTTGGCCGCGCCGTTGAGGTTCATCTCTTTGTCACTGCGCGGCAATGTATTGACCGTCACAAGGCCTGTTTTCTCCGCCACGGCGGGCAGAATCGTTGTCAAATCGTTCGGGGCCGATGCCAGCAGGCAGTTATAGCCGATGATGCCGCCCGCCAGACCGTCGGCCTTGATGCGGCCCGCCTTTGCGGTGGTTGTAAATGTGCTGACCGTGCCGCCGGATGTGGCGGTTTCTTTGACGGTAAACGCCGTTCCGTCCGTGCCGGCCACCGGCATGTTAGCGCCGATGACACCGCCCACGCAGAGCATGCCGCTGATTTCCGTCACCTTTATATCGGCCGCGGGCAGGGCCGGGGCAAGGTTCAGGCCGATCATACCGCCGACCGCCTTGCCGCCCACGACCTCGCCGCTGACGGTCAGCAGCGAGGTGCTGTCATTTGTGATTTTCGCCGTTGCATCGTTGCAGCCGACCAGACCGCCGACAAAATCATTGCCGCAGATGACCGCGCCGATCTGCACCGTGGTTGCCTCATTGTCCCATGTAAGCACGGCATTTTTGCCGTTGCGGCCGACCAGACCGCCCACATAGTCCGCGCGGGTGGTCGTTTCTTGATTGTTTACATTTTTATAGGTGCTCAGCGCCTGCAGCAGGGCGCTGCGGCTGCTGTTGGTGGCGGTGTCCGAGGCCATGCTGCTGACACAGTTTTGAATAGTGGCTGCCGGATTTGCTGCATTGGTGCTGCCCCATTCGGCATCGTTCAGGCCCGCAATGCCGCCCACATAGGCCGCATTTTTGCCAAGGCCCGCCACAAGGCCGCTGTTGGTAACACCGCTGACCGTGCTTTGGCTGCCGTTGACCGACACGACACCGCCCACATAGCGGTTGCCCAGCACGGTGCTGCTGTTGCTGCCGCCGGTTATTTTAAGCTGGCTGCCGCTGAAGCCGCCCGCCATGCCGCCGACAAAGCAGCGGCCCAGCACATAACCCTTTTGCGTGGTGCAATTTTCCAGCTTACTACCGCTGGCAAAGCCCACCAGACCGCCGACAAAATCACCCTTGAGCGGGCTGGCATCGGTGAGTGCGCCATCGTTAGCATACCCGCCCTTGACGGCGGTTTTCAGCTGTGTTTCGGTCATATCGCGGCGGGTGGTGCTGGTGCTGCCGCTCAGCGTGACATCTTTGCAGTAGCCCGCAATGCCGCCGAAGAACTGGCCCAGCACACGGCTGTTTTCACCCTCGGCGCTGCCAAGGTAGTTGGCGCCCACGCTGACCGTACCCTCGTTCTGAAGGCCGGTCAGGGTGACATCCGCACTGCTGCTGTTGTAGAGGTTGCCCACAACGCCGCCCGTAAAGGCGCTGCCGATGACGGCGGCCTTGTTGGTCATGTTATTCTTGTTGGGGTCTGTCTCAAGCATCAGGTTGGCGGCGTCCATCGTGCCGACCACACCGCCCACGCCGATGCTGCGCCAGACCGAGTTTTCTCCGCTGGCGGCTGCGGCGTAGCGTGCCTGTTCTGTAGGGGTTTCGTCCGCAGTTTTTGGGCTGTTGTCCTGCAGCAGACCGGCTACCGTCACATTGGCGTCCACCGTCAGCGTGGAAATTGTTTGCGTCTGGCCGTTTTTGGGTATGGCAACGCCCACGAGGCCGCCAATACCGCGCGGCTCGTTTTCATAATAGGCTGTGCCACTTACTGTTGTGCGGGCCATCGCGGTGGCGTTGTCGTCAAAGGGCAGCATTGCCAGCACCTGCGCGGAAACCGCATTGTTTTTGCCGTGGGTCAGGGTGCAGTTTTCCAGCGTGCCGGTGTTGACGCCGCACAAAGCACCGACCGCACGGATGTCGCGGTACGCGCTGTCTTTTGTGTCCAGCGGCTGCAGGGCTGTGGTCCCGGTCAGCGGCAGGGTGCCTGCTGCGCTGGCAACGATCTTAACATTGACCTGCACATCGGCATCGCGCAGGGTCATGTTTTGGATCGTGCCGTTATTTTCGCCCACAAGGCCGATGTAGCGGTCAAGCAGCTCTTTCTTACCCTGTCTGCCGGTTTGGGAGACAGAGCTGCCGCGCAGCTGCAGGTTCATGATGGTGATATTTCCGCCGTCCAGCGTTACATTTTTGGGCAATGTCAGAATGGTCGGCCACGCCACGGCCTCCTCTACCGAGGGGACCTTGGCCTCCGGCGGGAAGTTTTTGCCCTGCGCCGGGCAGTAGACCGTAACGCTGCCGCCGGTCCAGTTCAGGCCGGTGGCGCCAAGGCTCTGCGCGGCGAGGGTGTAGTCGGCGGCAGTCTGGCCGGACGCCCAGTTGTCCGCCCAGCGCAGGTTGTACAGATGGCGGAAATAGGTAAGGTTGCCCTCAGTGGCCGTTGCCTCTTTTGCAAACAGGCTGTTTTCCACATTGGTGTCGGCCGGGGTGCTGGGGGTATAGTTGCCTGAATAGTCGTCCCGCGCCTTGGCCTGCAGCGTGACATAGAAATCCTGCGGCCCGCCCGACAGCAGGCGGGTGATGCTGTACAGGCTGCTGTCGGTCACACTAATGCTGTTTGCCTTCACGCCGCTGTCATTCTCGCAGGAGCGCAGCAAATCAGCGCTGGCCATAGCGTCCAGCGTCAGGACAAAGTTGCCCTTGTTGTAGCTCAGGGGGTAGTAGAGGGTCTTTTCAACCGGTGTTTCGTTGCCAGCCGCATCATAGCTGTAGATTGTTGTTTTCAGCGGCACCGGCTCATTGGTCTTGACTGCCGGCAGCTCCACCTCGATCTCAAACAGCGGATTTTTCTTGTTCGTATCGGTCGATTTGTAGGCTGTTGCCACATACTGTACCTGCGTGTCGCGGGTCACATCGCCGCCCCAGCTCAGGGTCAGCGTTTCGGTGTTGGAGAGGCGCGGGTTCTTGACCTTCAGCTTGGTCTGCTGCAGCTCGACCACATTCACACGGTCCTCGGCCGAGTAGTAGCCCACAAGGCTGTCATGGCGGCGGTGGTCATAGCTCCGGTCATAAATATTCGTTGCGCCGTTTGTTTCCCCAAAGCGCAGCTTGTCGGCGTTCGTGTCATAAAACACCGAGTACACCTGCCCGCTGGCGGCGTCGATCTCAACGCAGATGGCCGCATTCAGCAGCGAATCATCGTAGATGTAATCGCCCAGCAGCTCACGCAGCAGTTCATTGTCGCTGTCATCATCTGTTACTTTATCATAATACAGGGCATAGATATTTTTGTTCAGCTCATCGGCCTTCTGCGCGGCGGGGTCAAAATGCGCGCCTGCCTGACCGTTCAACAGCACCTTCTGGCGGAAATCGTCCAGTTCGCCCGCTGTGTCCCTGCGGGTCAGGGCGATCTGCGCGGTCTGGAAAAGGGTGCGGGCGTTTGCCTCGTTCTTCTCAAACCGGGCCAGACGGGTATAGGCAATCAGGCCGCCCCCCACAAGGGCCGCCAAAATTGCCATGATCGCCAGCACAACCATAAGCTCCACCATCGTGAAGCCGCTGCTTCTGCGCGTTTTCTTGTTGCAATGCACCATAGATGCTCCCGTTTATATCACGGCATTGCCTCATATTCCCGCCCGGCAGACGCCGTAGCGGCCGTTGGAATTTGCGGCAGCGCCCTGCAAATTTGTACAGTAAGGCATAATAAGACTATATATGATGGTATTATACTCGGTTTGTGATCTTTTCGCAACAAGTGTGGTGAGATTTCGACAAATTTACACCAAATATAGTGTTGTATACGGGCGGCACATACTATTTTGACAGATTTCATGTTACATTCCAACAATAATGTGGGATTTCTTCGTGAAATTCCTTGCAAATACAGCCTTTGCAGGGTATACTGGTTAGTGTGTTATATATAGAAGTAGAGGAAGTGAAACCATGCTGGCAGCACGACTGGGTGCCTGGCTGCGCAACACCGGGGAAAAATGGGTCAGGACCTCCTTTGCTGAAAAGCTGGCCCTGCTGCTGGCATTGCTCGCTGTGATCTATACCGTTGTGACCGGCGCGGCCGAGCTGCGCTATCAGGCCCGCGCGCGGGAGGCGCTGGCCCAGATCAAGGCGGCGCG
>ERZ779852.1909-NODE-1909-length-18397-cov-17.356341_pt1 | contig 18397 bp, 29 predicted proteins | sample MGYA00511559_ERZ779852 | MGnify/ENA primary metagenome ERZ779852 (study PRJEB29588, sample SAMEA2157977) | human gut metagenome | biome: human gut; feature: human-associated habitat; material: faeces | place: Denmark | collected 2008/2010 ...
ATTTTTTTAATAATCAAAGTTAATTTTTATTAAATAATTCATCACAATATGCCCAGTACTTAGCTTTTAATAAAATTAAGTTATCCCAAGATTGTTTATTATTAATTATTTCTTTATTATCCCTTACTGTATAATAATGAAATTCCGGAGTGTTTGGTTCAAAACAAAATAGTATTAATCCGTCTTTCTCAGGTCTTTCATTCATAGTATGCCATTTCTGGTTATTATTATCTATATTTAATACAATATTTTCATATTCTTCTTTAAATTTAGATATTTTTTTCTTTGTAGTATTAATTATATATTTTGAAACGGCTAGTACTATTTTAAGCGTCCTTTTCATATTCTCCTTTATATCCAAAATTTTCAATTAATTCTTCAATTACAATATCAGGATTTGCATTGGAATCTTCTATAATTCTAATAAATACTTCTGCAAGATTATATGGTATGTTATCATTATCAGTAGGGGTATTTAAATGGAATTGTGTATTACCTTTTCTATAATAAATGTTAAAATCATGTATCATAAATTATTTTGATTTCTATTATATTATTCTATATTTTTCGAATAAACTCTAGTTTTCTGTTCGATTTGTCTTCCTTTAGACCAATTCTTAATTTTTGTTAAATATCCAATTACTCTGTCATAATAACTTATGTTTTTACTACCACATTTCGGACATTCTTTTATAGGTACTTTTGTGATATATCCACAATCATCACATTCGCTATTTGGAACATTAAAAGTAAAATATTTACATCCAACCTCTGCTGCATATTTAATAATTTTCAAATATTGTTCTTTTGAGAGATGTGAATCCAAGCCAATATGTGCTGCAGAACCTCCGTCTAGGTTATCTCCACAAACAGAATTCCCATGAAGATATAGTTTATCAAGTACTGATATATTTGGGTCATTTGGTTTGAAAATATATGATGCATATAAATTTGTATCATTTGGAACCCAATAACCATCTTTTTTATCTCGATTGTATAATTTAATTGCAGCTGATTCTGCAGGCACAAATTCAGTGTTGAACATACAATCATCTGTTTTATGCAAAGTATTTTGTTCCTTTATTGTACTAAATATAAAACTACAAAAATCTTCATAGTCTTTATTTTTATTACATTTCATTCCTAAATATTCCGCAGCCTGGTTAAGTCCATTAATACCAATAGTTAAATATTGCTTTTTCATATCAATGAAACCTGCATTATAAACTGTAAGAAGGTCATTTTTATGCAAATATTTAAGAATTTCATTATATGCAATTTGATATTTATATACTCTTTCGAGAATATCTATTAAATAGAATTTTAAAGAATCATGTTGGTTTCCTACAGTTGGAATACCTCCTATAGATTTGCACCAATCTTGTATTATTCTATTAAGATTAAGAGTAATTACATTTTTACTACCAGTCATTTCACTTAATTGTCCATTAGTGAAATTAAATTGGGGTTTAGATATTTTAGAAGATAATCGACAACATGAACTCAAACTATCTGCACTATCTGAAATATAAGTAAAGAAACTATCGCCTTCTGAATATTCTTGTGCTGCAAATTGATATAAATCTTCATCAAGAAATTTATGATCTTGATAAATTAAACAAAGAGATACTACAGGAAAAGTAAGAATACATTTTAATCTTTCTTGATTTAACCAATGCATAAAATCTTTTTGAAGCCAAGACAAAGACTCCCATTTTGGTTTTGTACCGTCTGGAAAATAAAAATCTCCATACATGGTATCAAAAAAAGGTTTATCAAAAATTGATAAATTCCAAAAACATGCTTGGTTTCCTCTTGAACCAGAGGGTTGCATAAGAGAATAACATATTTGCTGAAAATATTGATGTATTTGACTTTTTATAGTCATTTTTCTTAAACAATGATCAGAAGAAATTATTACATCATTTTTAATATAATAATCATCTCCCCATTCCTTCCTAAGAAAATAATCCATACATAGTAGTACCCCTGGAGTAGCAACAGCTCCTTTATATTGTGCAGCTATAGAAAAAACCAAATTAATAAATAATCCACAAAAACTGTCTATATTCTTTGGAGCAGCACTTAATCCACCAATATCTTTTATTCCATTTAACAAGAATGGATATAAAGATATTGCAACACAATACGGCATACCTATCTGAGAAGATAAATCATGAGCATAACAAATTGTATTTAAATCAACAATAAATTGTTCGACTAATTCTTTACCGTATAATTCTTTAATTTTATTATACCATATTCTAATATTTGTTTCTTTATTATCTTCTTTGTGAATTTCTGTATTCATTACTGCAATATTATGAGTAGATACATTGCTGTTATCATCAATAGTAGCATTTGCAGTATTATCTGATTTTATAAAATTATCAATAAATTGAAGATTCCTTTCAACGTTATTTCTTATATTTTTGTGTTTCTCTCGATATAAAATGAAACTTTTTGCTACATCATAATAGCAAAATCTCATTAAAGTTTCTTCAATAATATCTTGAATAGTTTCAATATTTATTTCTTCTTGACCAAGAATTTCAATAGAAGATAAAATTCTTTGCATTATTTTATCAAAATGATTTTTATCAATTTCTTTATTACATGAAAAGAAAGCCTTCTTTATAGCTACTTCTATTTTACTTGCATTGAATTCTTCTTTGTTTTTAAGTCGTTTAATTACGTAAACCATTATTTTTTATAATATAAAAATAAAAATACAAAAGTATCTTCAATCTTAAAAAAATAAAAAGTAACGGATTTTACTCCGTCACTTATTTATTTAAATGAATATATTTACATAATCTACTTGTTTTTCAGAATCAAATGATTTTAATTCTTCAACATATACTCCGCTATAATTTTTAAAACTATTATTATAAAAATCCATAGCTTTAATTATATCAAGTTTTGAATATTTATTATTATTTTGAAGAAATCTATTATATGAACCTGATTCAAGAATTTCTGGATATTTATCAAGAATATTATTTAATTCTTCATTTGAAATTTTCTCTGAAATATTATCTATACTTGAAATATATTCATTGATTTTTTGAGAGCATTTTATGGCAATATCTTTTGTATTACATATTGCCATATTTATATTTTCATATCCTAGTTTTATAAAAACAATATATTTCTTTTTCATTCAAAATCTTTATTTTCAATATCGTCAAATTCTACGTTATATTCTTCCCATTCATCTGTTTTCACTTCTGACAAGGAAGCGATAACATATTGCTTTTTTGGTTTAATATCCAATGTTCCAATTTTTGCTGTCATTCCAAGGGCTTCCACTTGAGTTTTTGCGTCTTTATATGCAAAACGCAAATCATCAATAGTTCTTGAAACCATCAAAGGAATACGCAATTTTGGATTTTCCGATTCTACAATAATACCATATACTTTCATATAATTATAATTAAAGAGTTCCTAAAACAATATAAGATCCTTTTTTAATATTTGTTGATGGAGAATATTTTGCCTTCATAACAATATTTACTCCTTCTTTAACAACATGAATAACTCTACACATAATGTCTCCAGTATATCCTTTTTCATAGATTTCTCTAATTTTTGATTCAACATCCTTTTGTAGTCCTGTTACTTCTTCAATAATTGTATTACTACTTGGATCAATTAAAAGATATGCTTTCATAAAAGTTCTTTGACCTTTATTTGGATTTTTTGAAACTTTATATGGATACTTCTTTGTATTCAAAATAGGATGTTCAATTTCTATATAATATGCTTCTCCTTCTTGAATATCCAACAATTTCCAAAGTTGATATAGAGCTTCTTCTTCATCATTTGTTTCTTTATATAAATCATCGAGTTCCTTTCTTGGAATCTCGTTTATTTTATTAAATCCAATAGAAGAAAGATAATCATGTATAGAATAAGTTTCAATAGTTTTAATCATAATTTAAAATGGTAAATAATTCATTAAAATTCTCTTTATCTCTTTAGGCATTTCTTTATCTTCAAAACCAAAATTAGGGAAATCATTACAATTATATGAAAAATCTTCACAAATTATAGCCAATGCTTGTATAAAGTTTTCTGGAAGCTGTTCTCCTATAATTTTCTTTATTATTTGATAACAAGTAACATTTGGTTTTTTTCTAGAAAATATATGTGTTAATTTACATATAAGAGAAATTAATACAAATTTATCTTGAATATTTCCATTAATATTTCCAAGAGAAAAATTCTCACTATATAAATTCTGTAATTGTTGATAAGTTAGTTCCATCGATATCCTTTATAATAATAATATGCCACTTTTTTCATATAGAAAAGGAATTCTTTCCAACCTTTTGCAAGGTCTTCTCTTGTTACATGATATACTCCAGTATTAAATGGTTGTCTTGTAGATACTATTAAACAATTTGATTTTATATCAAATCCATTAATGTCATATTCTTCTTTTGCTACAAGTTTCAACAATCCACAATACATTCCAAGTTCTCTGTAATAATTGAAGTTTATAAAATTATCATGGAAATTTTCAACCCCTCTACCGATTGTTTTAATATCATTAACCGTAATAGTGGCAGTATCAAAATCAATTACATAATTATCAAGTTTAGATTTAATATGAAAAACATACTTTTGCCCTTCTGGCATAGTTGCTTCCATATCAACTGTTATAGCCTGCTCATTTTCTACAATTGGTTGCTCATTAAAATATACTGGATGAAGAAGATTATATATCATATTGTTGTTTTGTAGTGCATCTACACATCCTAATACAACATTTCTTGCATATTCACCTAAGTGGATCATTTCCTTTCCTTCTTCACCTTCGTAATTTAAACGATTTTTCCAATATGGAGTACATTTTTGAATTACATTGCTACATATTTTATCATCTATTTTACCTTTATAATAATCAATCTTATTCGAAGCGCGAATAATATCTTCCATCATTATAGGTCTTTCGATAAAAGTTGTATATAATTCATCTGCCATTGCTCCGAGTTTCGCTGATGGTTTGCCTAAATCTGGTGCCATTGCAAAATATTCTGGCTGTAAGCAGAGTTCATGTACAGCACTTCCTAATTCAAAAAACTCCTTAAATCCTTGATCTTCAAATCCTTTGAAGAATTTTTCAGGAGAACCGTCTTTGGCAGGATCCAATAATCCAAATCTTGAATTACTTATATAATTTTTATATTTTTTACTAAAATATACTTCATCTTCGATTTTTGATAATTTAAAAGTTCCTGGAACAAACCGAAGTTTTATATCTTCCGCTTTCATATTTCATTAAACATAATATTATATTTATATACAATTTCATCATAATCCAGCGAATTAATGCGATATTTAAAATTATAATTAATATTATGTGGTCTTGTTATAAGAAATGCAGGAAGCCCTTTCTCAAGTGCTTTTAATACATTTCCAAGACTATCATCTATCAATACATCACATCTACCTTTTATTATATCTGCTTTATTACCATGTTGATATAAAGTTTGATATATAGGTTTAACTGGAAGTCTATATTTTTTCAAAGAATTAATAGTATATTCTTTTCTATTTATACGTTTTGTTGCATAAATATGAGGTTCAAAATTTGGCCTTTCTATTAGCGGAAGATTTTCCCAGAAGAATTTATCATATTCGAGTTTCCATACATTTTTAGTTATTTTCGCATCTTCCCAGTCTTTTGGATTTGGGAAATACCTTTTATACGTACCGTAAAAATCAAATATACAATCGTCTAGGTCGAGTGCGATTTTTAATTTAAAATTCATCTATTTCTTTGATTTCACCTATTAATATATCTTGATTCTTGTCGAGATCCTTCACAAAGTCTGCATATTCATCACATTCTGAATAATCTCTAAACAACTCCATTATTTTGTCTTCACAATGAGAAAGAGAAACTCCATCAAGACAAATATTATATACTTTGCTTTTTTGAATCTTGCAAATAGGAATAATATATTTATTATACATTATTTATAAGTTTATAAAAATAATCCTTTGGAATACAAACGAATTCTTCTTTATTCGTTGATCCATTAACTTTCTTCCAGAATATAGCAAGTGGTTTATCTTTTAATCCTACTTCTTTATTAATTTGTGATAAATTTGGTTGGCTTTTAGTATATTTACATTGTACATAAAAATCCAATTTGTTTTCAGTATCACAAATATCTATTTTTGCATTATCAAGATTTTTACTTTGACTTCTTGAACTAACTAGACCATCAAAGCCCAAATCAGTTAATTCTTTTATTATAGTTAATTCATATGAATTACCTTTTTTTCTAGAACGTTTTGCTGAAAATTTTCTAAAAGTACTATCATTTATCCATTTACAAAGATAACCATCTTTGCCGATGCAACCCTATCTTGAGGAATTGCATCGGTTTCTGATGGCTTTTTCGGATAACCCTGTAACTTCACTTGCTTGTTTAATTGTTTTATAAACAACTGGAGTAGAGTCTTTATAGGTTATTTCAACTCTTTCGTCTGTCTAATTAATTTTAGCCATTTTTTAACATTTAATATAGCTTCTTTTGTCTTCATAAATCCATATTTTTTTCTGAAATCTGAAAAATCTTTTGCTCCGTATTCTTTTGGGATTACTAAATATATTAATTCTGGATGTTCTGAACGAATCTTGGCCATATTTAATTTGCCTGTTCTGTCCTGATCATATAAAACAATAATATATTTAAATCTTTCTTTAAGGTTCTCTAAAACATTATCTGAAATAAATAAATGCTCGGAGTTTGGAGCAATAGCCGGTATTCTATATGCGGCAAGTGCCATTACATCTTTCATAGATTTTGTAATGATACATATTTTTCCCTTTCTTGGAAGCTGGTTAAATCCTTGGATTTTTTTTGCAGACCAATTTGTAAGAAAACGATGACTTTTTCGAAATGGGAAATAACATCTCCACAATTCTTTTTTGTCTTTATCTTTACCGCCATAATAACCATAAATAGGGCATTTATCCGAAGATTCGGCAACAATTGAATTATTTAAAAAAACATATTTACAGCTATATACATTATACTTTTTTAACAATTCAATTGTAATACCGTAATCATTCCACCATTTTAATTCATTTTCAGAAAAATTCTGTATTTCTATTTGGATTTTCGAAGGTTCTGTATCTGTTATCTTTATTGGTTTAAGATTTATTTTTCCTTCATTTTTAGTAATATTATTATTTTGTACCAATCCAAAATCATTTGCTATAATATCCAATGCTTGATAATAATTGCAATGGAATTTTTCCATAACAACTCCAAAACAATTTAGATGCTGTCCTGTAGCGAAATCCTTGAAAATCAATATTCCTTTATTATTTCTGAATATACTACAAGTAGGCATTTTATCAACACGTAGTGGACTTCGAAATAATTTCTTCTTATGGATTGGTACTTTTAAATAATATTCCATTATTTGTTCTTCTGTAAAATGGGAAAGAATTAAATCTTTGGTTACTACAGGATCGAACCGAAAATCCATATGAATTTATTTAGAGATCACTGAAGTCTATACTATCCAAATCATCCTTTGAATCTGTTTTGTCAACGTCTAGCACATCAGGCATAGGAGATGGTTTTGCATTAACCATATTAGCCTTCTGTTTCTCTTCATAGGCGCTGAAATATAGTTTATCACCAACAAAATTGTCAGATACAAATAATTTTCCCTCTTTATTTACTGCAACAAACTTTGGTAACTGAGCATTTACATTGCCCTGTTTATCAGTATGACCAACAAGTTTGAGATTTGTTTCCTTGCCAACAGCAGGTTCCATAATTTTGATAAATCCTTTTACTACATCATCAAAACTCTTAAAAGTGCCCTTTCTACTTAAGGCTTGAAATTTTTCAAATCCATCTTTATTAAGCACAGTTCCAAGTTGTGCAATCATAGTTTGAACTCGTTCCCAATTGGAGGCCATTTGATATTCGTGTCCATCACGATTTGTAAAAGTTCTTCTTTCAAAGAACTGGTCATCAGAAGGATAGAATATTGACTCTTCATAATATCCATCTTCTCCTTCAAAACGTATTTTAAGAATGTCATAAGTTTTTGATGTGTCTGCCTTTCCTTGGATAGAATCCTTTCTTGCACCCATAAATTTAACTTTATAAATTCCCCATGGTGCAAGTCTTCTATTACCACTAGCCACTGCATCCAAATCTCCAAAAGTGTTAAAATTCATATTCATTTTTTATTATTAATTAAAATTCAAAAATATCATCATCAGCTTCAAGACCTTCAGGATTTTCTATTTCAAATTCTTCGGGTTTCCAATTCTTAGATTCATCAATACCAATTTTATCATCAGTATTAATTATATTTTCTTTATTTATAAGCAAAAACTCTCCTTTTCTTTGTGTTTTTTCAAGAATAAAATTCTTTCCATATTGAGAAAGAGTATCATTTTTAACTCCTCTAAAAGAAATAGAATTTGATTTTGTAAGTTTATTTCCGCCTTCAACATTAAATGCTTCTGCAGTACCAAGTACTGGAACAGAAGTTCCATTATTTACTTTATACTTTATATCCATTAAAGTTCCAGGTTTTACACCAATTAATTGGATTGCAGAATTGTTAAATACAACTTTATTACTTTCTAAAGTTACTCTTGGTATTTCATCTTCAGGATCTGGTTTTTCGGAAACTACAACTTTTTTATCCAAAAGTTTTGAATTTACAATTTCACCAGTTTCAGTATCAACAGTTTGTTCATAAACAAACGAATATGTTGTAAGAAATGTTTCTTTCATATTTATCCTTTCAATGATGGGTATATACGATCCCAATGTGAAATAAAAGTTCCATCTTCCTGTCTTTCAGCTACAATAATATCTTTATTTGCTAAATGTGCTGGTCTTGCTCCAGCTGAGGCAATACCTCCAGTTTCAAAATTAATACAGAGATTACTATTTTCATCTCTGTGAACAAATCCAATTGCATCCGATTTTGCTGCAAATATCCTTGCTGCTTTTCCGGTTAAATCGAAGTCCTTAACAGACCCGACTTCTTTTCCTTCTGCAGATATAATTGATTTGTCTTTTACATGCCCTACAATAATTATATTATCAGTTACAGATTTAATTTTATCAATAATTGATTCCATTGCTGCTCGTTGAAAAGAATAACCGATACCCATTGGCGCTTGGAGAATATCTCCAGTATAATTTGCTCCAGCAGGAGTATCTCTATACATTTTTAATGCTAATGGTTTTACAAATTCCTCCAAAGCAGTTACAGTGTCAATTGTAATAAATTTATATTTGTGTTCTGACTCTTTTAATGCTTTATATACTTCAGCATAATCCTTTAAAGAATTAATTTCAACTTTTAAAGCCGATACGTACTTTGAACCAGATTCAAAATCGAGAATCAGATTGTCATCCAAAGTTGATAATACAGTTGTCTTTCCAATTTTTGGCAATCCATATATAATTAAATTTTGAGGATCTTGAGTTGCTGCTGGTAATTTTGTTGTAGGTAATTTAATAGCCATTATAATACAAATTTAGAAGAATTATTATTATTTATCTCTTTAATCTCTGTATTATCTTCGCTTTCTAAAATCCATAGTGGATTTCTATATTTCTCATAATTATCAATACATTCTGGTCTTGGGATTTCGGAAAAATAATTAATCCAACCATAAAATGCACAACCTACTTCTATATCACAATCTCCAAATCTATTTTTTAATACTTGGATAGATCTAAAATTTGATCCAAGTTTTTCAATATCATATTGTTTATATGTCTTTAAACCATCTCTAAATGGATTATAAACAGCAATCATAATATTACTGTCATTAACAGTATTCCCAGTATCTTTTGCCAGGTATATTATCCTATAGGCTCTTTATCCTATAGCTCTGTATTTTTATTTATATATACAGCTTAGACTATATCTTTAATTCATTTTATATTTTCACAAATATTACTCTGAACAGTGCCCCGCTTTCGTGGATGATTTTATATCCTCGTCTTTCTCGTTAGGAATCACATCTAGTCGTTTAGCTTTTTCCTCGGTTTCTCGAGGGTTTAGCACAGGATTGTCCAACTTGGAGTTTTCCTGTTTAACGGAGTTTAACAATGACTTATGTATTTTGTATTTCATATTATCTATTATATATGGCAAAATCAATTTTTGAAATTTAAAAGATTCTTTTTTAGGGAAATAAATTAAATGTAACTTAGTATAAATATTAACTATAATATTAAACTTTTCTTTAAAAAATAATTGTATTATTTTAAGATCTTCTATTGGAAAGCTATTAGTACAAAGAAAGCAACCACCGTCTTTACTCAAATAACCATCATCACAATACCATATTGAAAGGCCGAGTGGATTTAATTTAAATAAATCTGGTTTATAGATTCTTTTTTTAGGTCTATACCAATTATTAAACATTTCATTTAAACTTGTTGAACTTTTTGTATAAAACGTTTTATTTGAATAAAATGGAACTTTAAGTCTTTTGTCTGTATAAAAGTATTCTTTTATAGTACTTGCATTTTCTTTTAAAAACTCCCATTTATATTTTAAATAGTCTTGTTGTTTTAAACAATGTGTTACTTTAAAAACAGTTCCTCCGGTTTTATGCATTTTTACTAAAGACGCATTTCCCAAAACAGATCCTATAATAATTTGATATTGAATATCATTATATTTATATTTATTTGGTCTTGAACTTTTTTGTATAAATCCGAGTTCTTGCCTATATCTTTTTATTGTTAAATAAGATAATCCAAATATATCTCCAATCTCTTTATCGGACTTTCCATTTAATAATAATTTTTTAATTTCGTCTTTATTTACACTATGCTTTCCTATACTTTTTAAATTTAAAGATGCTCTATATTTTTGTACAACAGATTTTGAAATTCCTGTAATTTTAGAGATTTCTTTATCATTCATATTTTTATTATACAAATTTATAAAACAGTCATCTAATTTATTTAGTTTTTCATTTTTTGAAAGATTAAATTTCTTTCTTCTACGAGCAACTTGAGATGTAGAAATATTTAATATTCTAGATATTTCCGCATCCTTAAATCCCTTTTTATATTGTTCTAAGATTTCTTCATCTAAACAAACATGCCTATGATTTGTTGGCAAATTTAAAGATCTTCTAAATTTCCCTATCGAACTTGCACATACTTTAAGGATTCTGGCTATTTCAGAATCTCTTAATCCTTTTTGATAATAACAAATAAATTGTTCTTTTGTAAATTTCATATTTTAAGTATATTTATATTACTACAAATATAGTAATAAAAATCGAAAGAACAAAATAAATTTTGAAATACTCTGGTTTTTAAAAATCATTTATACTGAACGAGCTACGCCCTTGCTTGAGACGTTCAATATTACCTTGTTCTCTATTGGCCTGTTGGATAACAATAGGACTAATTTTACATTTTTCTCTAAAAAAGACCATATATTTTGAAAACAAATCTATTTCTTGTTTCAAAGTATGACCTTGAGAAGGAGTCAACAAACCAACATGATCAACGATAACATTATATATTAAATTTGGATTGTTTAAAGTATATGAAAGTCTTGTTTCAGTTTCTTTAAAAGTACCTATTTGTGATAATCTGTCTTTTAATATTGCATATACAGTATTTGCATTTACATTTTTATCATAAATTTCAACTTTTTTAGAAATACTTTCAATCCAAGGCATACATTTCATAACTAGTTCATAACTATCATCATCCAATATATATCCTCTCTCACGAGAAAGTATTTTCTTAAATGATAATTGTATTCCAAAAGTCTCGAAAATATAAATAGATAGCAATTTAACAAAAAGAGACATTCGATTCATTTCAAGTGAAAAGTATAATACTTTAAAATTATCATTATTTATAGTAGCCATTAATGGTTTATATAAATATGCATATAAAGCATATGAAGTTTTACCAGCTCCAGAGTTTGAAATAATCAAAGTATATGTTTCTTGACAAACGCCATCAATAATACTTTCTAATTTTGGTAAACCCATACTTAATCCTTGATTGTTACCTGCTCTTCCTTTTTGTATTTCTGCTATAATTTCGTCTTTTATTGTCATAATAAACGCATAGAATCATAATTAATATTTACTTTATCTCCGTTTTTCAGACTTTTTAAGTCCTCCCAACTTTTGTCTATTATGAATTTTGCAAGACTTTTGCAGATTAAATTATGATCTCCTGCCCATTTTACCAGTTCAATAATTTCTTTATGAGTATTTGGATCCCATTTTATTGCCTTTCCATATGCAAAATACGCTTCTTCCATTGAGTTAAATTTTGTTGCAACTCCCCTCAATGCTACTGCGCTTCCATCTATCACTCCCCACTGAGGATAGGTGTTATAGAGTTCTTCCCCAAGTTCAAAAGAGCTTTTATAAAAGTTCTTTAAGAAAACTTTATTTATAGGAATTTCTCCTGGCTCAAATGGTTCTCCAGGCTCTGGAATATCATATTTATTGATTATTCCAACCTTTTGTAATCTTTTCAATATATCACGTGCATTAATATTTCTATCATGCAATATTGAAAGATATTGTTTAAGGTACTTCCCAGTACCATCATTCTGATAAACTAACAAACAGGTTAATAACATTAACTCGTCTGAAGTTAATCTATACGCTTGAAGAAAGTCAAGCTCTTTATCAAATGGAAAATACATTATAATCGATAAATATATACTATAAATATGTATCTATCATTACAATTTTATAAAATTGTAAATTCTTTTCAGAATCTAAATTGTATTTTCTTTAGAGGTTTATTAAATGGTCTTGGATCTTTTCCTTCAAGAACATCATTTAATCCCTCCTCATCTATTAAAATAATATTGCCTTCCGAATGGCTTTTTTCAAACCATTTGGTTTCTACAGTTTGGTTTATTACAATATTAAATATCTCGGCTTGTTTTCCTTCTTCAAATCTGATACACCGTCCTCGACGTTGAACGGATTTTATAGAAGAAGAATCTAATCCAAGAATAATTGCAACACTTAATTCAGGTATGTCTGCACCTTCATCGGCTTTTCGTATAGTATTCAAGATTTTAAATTTATTTTCTTTAAAATCTTCCATAACTTGCTTTCCGTGTTTTTTAGTATCTCTACCAGAATATACTTTTCCAATTCCAATTTTACTTGCCATTTTTATATTATTGCTAAAAGTTATTATTTTTTTACCTTTTCTTGCATTAATAATTTTTTTGGCAATTTCAATTTTCTTTGGATGATTATTGATGAAAGTTTTTCTTTCTTGAACTGTTTTCATAAAAGCCATAGCATAGGCTGTAATTTCTTTTAATTTTTCATTTACTAACTTTTTTCTTAATTCAGGACGTTGTTCTACAATTAATTTTTCTGCTAGTTTTTTGCGAAACATAAAACCGCCTTTACCAAAACATTTCATTGCTAGATTGAAGTCGAAATTGAAATATCCAAAATAATATATGAATTTTTTATTCATCTCTTTGTATTTTTCAATATCTGGTACTTCAATCATTACTTGATATTCTTTATATGGACTTATCCAGCCATTAATTTCTGCTTCTAGTAGCGTTACTTTATCAACTACTGGACAATGCTCCAACACAACGCTTTCAAGGCCGTCAAGCCTCTCTAAAGTTGCTGTAAGGCACATTATATATTTATATTGGATTGTATTAAAAACAGCTTTAAATGATAAAGCCGGAACTCTGTGCGCTTCGTCTATTATCAATACATCGCATTTGTAATTATTTCTGATTGCCGTATTAATAACAATAACATCACAATTAAGTCCATATCCTAGTTTATCAAGTATTCCAGACCACTGATCCTTTAATACTGTAGTTGGTACTATGATAATAAATTTAGTTGATGGATATTTATTTAATAAACGTCCGATCATATTTGTAGCTACACGGGTTTTACCAAATCCAGTAGGACAAATTATTATTCCTTTTCCTTTATTTTTAAACCAATTCTGTAAACAAATTTCTTGTCTCTCATCACGAGAGATTTTTATAGAATCATCCAACGCTTGGCTTCGTTAAATCAATTCCTCTTGTCTTTGCAACAAGTTCAATACGTCTAATCTGCTCTTTCCATTGACTTATATGATAATTTACTTCCTCTTCAAGTTTAAATAAAGCCTTATTTCGAAGTACTGTCAATTGATTTGTTGTAAGATCACGATATAATGCTGTCTTCAAATTCAACATCGCTCTAAGTTCCTCGTAGCTCAATCCAGAAGGTTTAATAGAAAGTTGCACCTTTGGATTAATTCCAAGTTTTTCTTTAAGAACTTCTGGCTTCTTTCTTGGCTTTCCATTGGCATCTGTAACATTAAGTTCATTCAATTCCTGTGGTGTAAGACATACTCCAAGATTAAGAATAAAACTAAAAGTAATATGCTTATTTTGGAATACACCAAGCTGAGTTAAACAACCATCAATAACATCGGAAATTGGAATTCTTTCAAACTCTCTTGGAAGACCACCTGTAATCATGGAAATAGGAAGTTCGTTCAACTTTTCGGTTGGAAACTGATCCTTTGATTTATTCATAAAAGCACGTATATCCTGGAGATATAAATATCTAGGATATGGCTTTCCGTCAGCACATATTGCACCTGTCTCAAGTTTACGTAAAAAGAGTTCGATATTACACTTTCTACGTTGTTCATCTATTATCCCAAGCAACGTATATCTTCCTGGGTTGTCCTTATCGGTGTTATATAGCATCGAGAAACAATGATTATAGAATTTTTGTAAATCTTCAGGAGATGCATCCATTAATGCGATTGATTCCTGACTTCGATCTTCCTTTCTAGGAAATTTCCAAATAAATGTTTTTATATCATTGTTTTTTGCTTCTATAGCTGCGATAAGTTTCTCTTTCATTATTTGCATAGTATATATTTCTAAAATATATTAAACTATATATCTCTCTACTGTTTCTTCATCTTGCTGTTCTATAAATCTAATAAATTGAATCATATTATAACGATACGGAATTTTTGTGGCTCCGTCAAACCACGTATCATCGCCTGCTTTTATTTCTATGAATTCAAGATAACCAATTTCACCGATTTCCAATTCTCTATGATTCCAATTTGGAAATCTTGTACACATTACATACGGGGACTCTTTGGCTACTTCTTTGTCAAGGCATTTGAATACATAAATTATATAACCGTTATCATTTCTTTCTGCTACTAATTTTGCAAATATTGTCATTTACAAATATACATTGTACAACCGTATCCTGCAAAATTGGAATGACATTTTGTAATATTTTCAAAACAAGGATAACGTTTACATTTAATACATTCTCGATCTTTGAATTTTAACATTATTTAAACAACATAGTAAAAATAAAAGCCAATCCGAAAGATAATCCTGTTAATCCAAATATATTTCTTTGTACTTTTAATTTTTTATTCTCTTTTTTTAATTGATTATTGAGAATTTCGTAATTATTAATTTGTACAAGTCTTATTGAATCTGTTTTTAAATTAAGATTATCAAGCATTTTATAGTTATCAATTTGCTTTAAAAGAATTTTATTTTCCTTTAATAATTTTGAGTGTTCTATAAAAATTAAATTGGCGGTTTTTAATTGTTTATCTGTTATAATTACTCTTGTTGAATCTAATGCTGTCGTACTTTTGTGTATAATCTGAGAAGAACAAAAAGTTGTTATTGTTACTAGCATTAATAATAGAATCACGAATCTTTTCATATATATAAGTATTTTTTGCTAATTCTCTATCGTTGTTTTCGATATTCTTTTTTATTTCATACCTTTTTATATTAATTTGATATATGATTGTATCTTGTTGTATTTTTTTGAATTTTTCATATTTATTTACATAAAAAATTCCGATACAAATATTTGCTGCTAATAATATTATAACAACTGTTATTATAATACTTCTTAAATTAATTTTCATCAAAGAACAACCTCTGTTTCAAATTCAAATTTGTTTAATCTGATTATTTTTACTTTTGTTGCTAGGAAATCAATTACCTTTCCTAATTCACCAATGTTTTTAATACTAAAAGAGCCTTCTTGTATTTTTTCCGGCGCTTCAGAAGTAATAAAATGTGCCTTTACCAAAAGACGAGTTTCAACTTGTTTGTCTTTTGGAATTTGAGTTACATCTTTGTTTTCGTTGCTCATAATTAATTAAAATAAAAGGGTAATTCATATGGTCTATATGTACGACCATTAAAATAATATTTCATTACAAGATTCTGGTCATTTCCTTTCTTTGAGATTGCATGGAAGTATGAAAGAATTTGAGGAATCTCGTGTTGATAACACTTTTTTGAATATGTGGTATTTAAGAAATATTTATTCTTCTTTAAATAAATAATAAGATTATCAAATACAGGAATACTGACTTTTTTTGGAATTGAAAAGTGCATTTTCCCCTTATTTTTACATCTTAATTTTCTTAATTGCCTTTTTTCATCATTAGTACGTTTTTCATAAATTGGGTCATAATAATGCGGTTGTCGCATACCCAAAGAAATCATTAAATGATCATCGTGGACATTAGTAAAATCTACTGCTTGTTCCATAAATAAATTAAATTAGTTAATATTATATATCTGCTACTTTATAAATAACATCTGTATTATCTGTTCTAAAACAAGCCAGACAGTCATTTGTGCAGCCTTCTTTTTCAAAAACGCATCCTTTACATGAAAGGTCGTTATCTTCCTCTATATGAAGAGTACGCCCATTATATATGACGTACTCTCCTACTATTACTTTTGATAAATTCATTGTATTTTTATTGGATCATCTGTATATTGAAGGAATATTCCGGTTAACCTACGTATAGTACCTTTTGGAACTTGTAAAAATTTATCATCTTTATCTCCAAGATACCATTCTTGATCTTTTTCATCCCAAACTGGTTTTCCATTATAAAAAAACTCATCGCCATTTTTTTCAACAGCAGCCCAACATTCTATTTTGCTCATATTCTTCTATTAAAAGTTCAAATCTTTCTTCAGTTAATTCATATAACATTCCACTTTTAAATATATTTTTTGCAAGTTTTTTTGTGTTTATATTAAACATATCTGATTCTACATAATCATTGATTAATTCATATAAATCATAAAAAATATCTACCGAATACTTACCTGCACATAAATAACTTAAAAGATTTGTGGCTTCAACAACTTCAAAGAAAATTTTATCAAAATATTCAAGTTCGTTGTGATTTAATTTTTGCATTTTTTAAATATATTTTCTAATTCATTATATATTCTTAAATTATATTTTTTATCGTAATCATCGCACCAAGTTCCATTTCTATACACCCATAAAATATCTTTTGGTTTTATAGATAATTTAATATTATGCACTTTTTTATTTCCCCAATAATACATACATCCATTAATCCTTTTATTATTTAATATAATAAAATAATGGTTACAAGTGCCTTCTTTAATCATAAGACTATTTGGAAAATCCTTTTTGATATGAAATCTAGTATTATATTCTAGAGCTTCAACATATTTTTCTTGGTCACTAATTAATCCTAAATAATAGTCTCCTACTTGATATTTATCAAGAAGTTTTGCTATTACATATGCAACATAACAACATCCACCTCTGTTTATATCATATCTATCATCTAATGATTTACAAGTACGATTTAACCAATAAATTAATTTATTTATGTCCACCATGTTTGCATATTATAAAATCTTAGTTTGTTATAAATATAAAAAGCCTTTCTTATGTAATACTCTTCTTCAAACAAAGCATTATCTTTATGTTTTTTAAGTAAATCAACATCGAAATTATTACTAAATCTTTTGGCATTTTTTATATTTACCGGAATCAATAATTTATAACAATAAATTTTTCCAAAATCAATTAAAGAATCTCTTTCTGATTCATCTTGATTTTTTATTCTTTTTGTTATTTCTTTATTTCCGAGTATTATATCAAGCAAATTCAATGCCAATTGAAGTCTATCAATAGTATATTTTGACATTTCGTCAGTATTTTTATATGTTTTTAACATTCTTTCTATTGCTGCTTTTTCTGCCAATAAAATACTCGTATAATCCCATTCTATAAAATACTTTGACCTTTTCCAGTAATACAGTCTTCTACAAAATGTTTCCTTAAAAATAATAAAAGAAAGTTTTAATCTATTAAACATAATTGGACAATAAAAATAGTGATATAAATAACAAAGTTAAAAATACTGTTAACAATAATACTTGTATTATCGCATCAGACTTTGAAATATAGTTTTTATAATAAAAAGAAGAAACACAGATAGATATTTTAATATATATTATAATAGCACATATTAAAAATATAATAAATATC
>ERZ779852.1911-NODE-1911-length-18361-cov-4.016934_pt1 | contig 18361 bp, 16 predicted proteins | sample MGYA00511559_ERZ779852 | MGnify/ENA primary metagenome ERZ779852 (study PRJEB29588, sample SAMEA2157977) | human gut metagenome | biome: human gut; feature: human-associated habitat; material: faeces | place: Denmark | collected 2008/2010 ...
CCGCTAAAAATGAGCGTCTCCTATAGGAATCGAACCTACAATAGAGTCTTAGGAGCTCGAGATACCACTGTAAATACATACAATGATTAGTCAACCTAAGTCAAGGAAATCCTTGGTTTTCCTAACTATTCTGTTACTCCCTGTCAAAATAAGAAAACCTGTTTTCATCTCTGTAAAGCACCTTTCGGTGCTCGTCCGGTGCTCGGAGCACCCGGAGGATATAACCATTCCGTTCCATCGAGTTCACTCAGTTGGCCACCATTACGATTCAGCTTCGTAACAATGATCACTTGGTTTTCTTATTAGATTAACTATATTATAACGTGCTGTAGGTCGGATGTCGATGATTTTTTGACCATATTTTACTCGGATTTACTTACTGCTACTTCTAGATAAAAAGATGGAAGCAGTTGCTCCGTATTATTTTTCAAACTCTGGTTTCCAGTTTGCAAACTGTACAAGCTGTTCATCCGTGCGGTGATAATATCTTTCATTCTTGTCCAGCTTTGCAATCTGTTCCAGTTCTTCATCTGTTAATGCAAAATCAAAGATATCCATATTGTCCTTAATGTGTTCTGCATTTTTACTTCCAGGAATTACAACAAATCCCATCTGAGTATACCAACGGAGAATAACCTGTGCAGGTGTTTTTCCATATTTTTTGCCAAGTCCTGCAAATACCAACTCATTCATTAATGCTGTATCTCTATGTCCCAGCGGATACCAGCTCATAAGCTTAATTCCATATTTGTCTAAAGTTACACGAAGTTCTTTCTGTGTGAAATATGGATGTGCTTCCACCTGAATAAACTGAGGTACAATTTCCCACTTTGTTTCCAACTCTTCCATATATTTTCCTTCAAAATTCGAGATACCAATGGATTTTGCTTTGCCCTCTCTATACGCTTTTTCAAGCATTCTGTATCCGGCAAGCCAGTTGCCTGCAGGCTGGTGTATATAAAGTAAATCCACATAATCAACACCAAGTCTTTCTAGAGTTTCTTCTACAGTATTCTCATTTTCATATTCACTAGCCCATATTTTTGTTGATAGAAATATATTTTTTCTGTCAATTCCACTATCCTTGATTGCTCTTCCAACTGCACGCTCATTGCCGTATGCCTGTGCGGTATCAATGTGACGGTATCCAAGCTTCACTGCTGCTTTTACCGCATCTGCAACCTTGCTGTCATCGATAAACCATGTACCCAGTCCCAACTGTGGGATTTTTACTCCGTTGTTTAATGTAATTGTATGATCGTACATATATGTCCTCCTGTTATTTGACACTGTTATTTCAATTTCCCGTATTCTTCATCGGATACCGGCTCGCACCACTCATTGGATGTTTCCTCACCCGGCACCTCAACGGCAAGATAACTGAACCAGCTGTCAGCTGCGGCGCCATGCCAATGCTTTACTTCTGCCGGAATGTTGATGCAGTCGCCAGGCTTCATCTCGATTGCCTCTTTGCCTTCTTCCTGATAGTAACCGCGTCCTGCCACACAGACAAGAATCTGTCCACCGCCATTTTTTGCGTGGTGAATGTGCCAGTTGTTGCGGCAGCCCGGTTCAAAAGTCACATTGAAAATGCCAACCTGACTGGTTGAAACCGGTGCAAGGAAGCTTCTGCCGGAAAAATACTGTGCAAATCCATTATTCGGCGTACCGATCGGGAATACCATCTCTTTTGCGTGTGCACGCATTGCCTTATCTTCATATGGAAGGTCTCCCTCATTTACAGTCCACACTTCTTTTGCGAGGTTAAAGACGGCCCAACCCTTTGGCCATCCTGCATAAAATGCCACATGTGTAATGATTGCAGCGATCTCCTTCTGGGTCACGCCGTGATCCTTTGCGTTCTGTAAGTGGAACTTCAAAGAAGAATCGGTAATCCCTTGTGCCATCAATGCCACAATGGTGATGATGCTTCTTGTTTTTACATCAATGTCCTGATTATTCCAATTCTCACCAAAAAGAACATCGTCATTAAAATGTGCAAACTCCGGTGCAAATTCACCGAGAGCATTTCTTCCTGCCGTCTGTGTAATCTTTGCCATAATTTCTTACGCCCCTCTTCCTATAATTGTTAACTGCTATCCTGTTTCTATACAATCTTTACAGAGTTTTCACCCAGTCGCTAATTTCCTGCTTACTCATTCGATTCAACAGTTTTCCTTCCACAATCTGTGCATTCGATGCAGAAGGCTGAAGTTCGCTTACTGTATTACCAAATCCGCTTCCACCGGATGTTGCAAACAAAATAATCTTTTTACCGGAAAAATCGTGTTTCTCCAGAAATGTATTGATAATGGTCGGTGCAACATACCACCAGATTGGGAATCCCACAAAAATTTCATCATATGCAGACACATCAATCTCTTCTCCGCCCAGTTCCGGCCGGAATTTCTTGTCATTCATCTCAACGGTACTTCTGGCTTTCTTATCCATCCAGTTTAAATCCGCTTTCGTATATGGTACCTTCGGTGTAATTTCATACAGGTCTGCTCCGGCTGCCTCTGCTACCATCTCTGCTGTTTTTTTCGTTACTCCACTCGCACTGAAATATGCTACCAGTCTTTTTTTCATGTTCGCTACCTCCTGTAAAACAGACAAAATTCTTATCTCCAAAAGAAAAATGTGCAAGACCTTCCAATCGATCTTACACATTCATTATAGGACGCTTTATGTAATTATGTCTAATACCCATATGGTATGTTGTTTTATGCCTCAAAAGCCTTTATTCATCATTTCTGAGATATTGTCTGCTGTTCCTGTATGAATGCCAAACTGCACCAGAGGATACTTTTCTTTATATTTTTTGCATATTTGCGCAAGTGCTTCCACTGCCAGAAATTCTCCGCATCCAATTGTGATTTTTCCCTCTACAGACTCCGTATTGCCTTTAAATTCACTGATGATTTTTTCCTCTAAGTCAACGATTTCCAGTGCCTGCCTTTTTAAAAGTAAGCCCTCATTGGTAAGCGTAATGCTGTGTCCGCCCCGGTTGAACAATTTTGCCCCAAGTTTATCTTCAAGTGCTGCAAGCTGCCTGGAGAGCGTTGGTTGCGTAATATTTAACTGTTCTGCCGCTTTGGTAAAACTCTGTTCCTTTGCGACCATCAAAAAATAGCGCAGTACACGTAACTCCATTTTTCAGACATGCCTCCTCTTTTTCATCACCACAAATGCGATCACACATATCAATACAGAAAGCAGCGAACCTCCCGGTGCCGCAAGCCCCATCGGATACAACGTGTTCGGATAATAAACAGATGCCAGATATGCTCCGGGGATTCGCACACACAAAATAGACAATACATTATGTATAAAGGATATTGCAGACAAACCATATGCGCAAAAATAACCACTGAAACTAAAATGGATTCCTGCAAAAACCGTATCCCAGATATAAGATCGCAGGTACTGGTCTCCCAGACGGACAACCACGGTATCATCTGTAAACAATCCAACGACATGGTAACTTAAAAACTGCATCACAATGGCCACCACAATACCGTATCCAACCGTAATCAAAAGCGCATAATGCAACGTTCCGGTTGCCCGGTCGTGCTTGCCCGCTCCAATATTCTGTGCAGAAAGTGCAGAAACCGAAGACAGCATTGTCGACGGCACAAGGAACACTACTCCGATAATTTTTTCGACAATTCCAACTGCTGCCGCTTCGTTGAGACCTCTCCGGTTTGCGATGATCGTAATCACAATAAATGCAATCTGGATGAATCCATCCTGCAATGCAACCGGAATACCAATTTGCAAAATCTGTCCCATGGTTGTTCCGTGCAGCTTAAAATCACTTTTTTGCAACCGGATTCCGGTCTGCTTTTTTCGGATTGCATACAATGCCACGATAACACTGATAGTCTGTGACAATGTCGTGCCCAGTGCTGCGCCTGCGGCGCCCATATGCAGACCTCCGATAAACAGATAATCCAGCAAAATGTTTGCCCCACAGGCAACGATAATAAAATACATCGGGCTTTTGGAATCACCCAGCCCGCGAAAAATCGAACTGATAATATTGTACGCTGTAATAAACGGAATTCCTATGAAGCATATCGTCAGATAAGTAATCGTTCCGGATACTGCCGCCGCCGGTGTGGACATGACCGCCACGATCGGCTTCACGAGCAACAGTAAGACGATCATAACAGTTCCTGCGACTCCCATAAACAAAGTCGCTGTATTTCCCACCGCAAGAGAAGCCTGGTCCATCTGCTTTCCGCCGATCGCTTTGCCAATTGTCACCGTTGCCCCCATTGCCAGACCAACGATCATGACTGTAAGCATGTGCATAACCTGACTGCCCACGGAAACTGCGGTAATACTGGCAACACTATCGAACTGTCCGATAATAAACAAATCTGCCATTCCATATAGTGTCTGTAAAAAATAGGATAGCAGGTATGGTAACGAGAAGAAGACGATATTTTTCAGTACACTTCCGGTTGTTAAATCTTTTTTCATTTTTCTATTCCCTACAGTACATGATAATATGGACAAATGTTCCCTGTCTCCATGTCCACAGCCGCCGCTGTGTAAGTCTGCTGTACGAAAAATTCTGCACCGGACACTTCGTCCAGACACTCTTCCTGCGGAAATGCCACTCCATCCTCCTTTTCGTATTTTCTGATTATAATGTTTTCTGTGTTGTTCATTTTATTTCACTCTTTCCCTTACTGCAAAGCTTTTTATCACATCTTGTTTTAGGTATTCTGTTTTGCACTTCTGATATTTGCCCTAAAATTACCTCATTATCCTTGGCTACTCAATCAGCTTCAAAATACTCTGTGCTCTTTTCCTAAATACCTCATTTTCCGCTTCTGCGGCTATACCTGCAATACGCCTGATTTCATCCTTATACGGCATACAGAATTTGACCGCATCTGTCAAAAGTCGGTCAGACTCTAACGTACTGTCCAGTGCATGATCGAAATCATACAGTGGAGCCATATCCACATACTCTCCGGTATCCGCATTTCTAAGCCAACCAAAATTACCTGCATGCCGGTCTCCGTTTCCAATTATCGCATCTATGATAAGCATCTGCGCACCTGCTTTTCCAAATAGATCAATGATCGTCTGCTCGTCAAAATCATCCGGATCAAGTCTTCCCGACTGATCCGCCTGTTCAAGCATCCGCTTTGGCGAAGTGATATTATAAATTGCGATTCCACCGTCTGTCGCATCCGCTTTTTCTACGGAAATACCACATTTACTGCAGAGATCAATACATTGCAGTTCCACAGAAATATCACCATATTTGTACAGCTTTCCATCCTGTTTCCACTCCTTTGACAGCGCACCTCCCACATAAAGTGTCGGGGCCGCCTGTCCTGCAAATGCTTCACTTCCATCCCAGAAAGGCTTGTAATACGGACTGATCTCCTCGAAACGTATCGGATCATTCTCGGCTTTTATCCAATAACAGTCGCTGAAACTCAAGGCTCTGGTTTCACGGTTAATTCGCATACGCGCTCCCTGTCCGAATGTGATTCCCTTTAATTTACGCGCCATCGTGTTAGTGCCGGAGGAATAACGGTACTTCATCCATTTTGTAAAGGTATGATTGTTTGCGCCTTTTTGCTGCATAAGTCCGGGCAACAGGCTTGTATTTAATGTTTTCTCATTATCTATATCGTAAACAGGTGTATTTTTACACATTAATAACATAAAATCGCCTCGCATTATATAAACTCGATTGGTAATGCTACAAGATTTTCTCTTAAATATGTCTTTTTATCAATCAGACATAAAATAACTCCGAGACCTCTTTTTTTATCACTTACCTTATCCAATACCTGATTCGTTGCTCCCATACTTGCCTTGGGATTGCCGGACATTTTAATCTCGACCGGATATAAGACTCCATCCTCCTCTATCACAAGATCAATTTCGTTTTCACCGGAAGCATTTCTGTCTTTTCCTCTGTAATAAAAGATGTTAAATCTGTAATCTTTGCCCTCGTTGGAATAGGATTTTAAAATTTCAGACACTACAAATGTCTCAAACATATTCCCTGCAACCGCTGAACATTTCAATGTATCGGCAGTAAGCCATCTGGTAAGATAACATGCCAGTCCGGTATCCCGGAAATAAAGTTTTGGTGTCTTTATTGCCCTTTTAAGTGCGCTCGCACTATACGGCTGGAGCAGATATACAATTCCGGTTCTTTCCAAAATAGATATCCAGTTCTTGATAGTAGGCTCACTTACCCCGACTTCTCCTGCTATATTAGAATAATTGAGAAGTTCTCCTGTCCTTGCAGCAACTGCTGTTAAAAACTTGGTAAATGTAATACCGTCGGCCGCCACCAGTTCATTGATATCCCTCTCCAGATAAGTTGCAACATAGGAGGAATAATATTCCTGCCAATCCCTGTCTATAGCATAAAGCTCGGGATAAGATCCTTTGTGAATGATTTCCCATAAATTTTCATATTTTACAATCTCTTTTTCACGTTCTTTGATATATGCATCGGTAGGGATAAAATGCCTGTTAAATTTTACCCCATAAATTTCACGCATGGATAATCCGGTAAGCTCTGAGATCGACACTCTTCCTGCCAACGATTCACTCATGCCTTTCATAAGTTCAAGTTTCTGAGAACCGGAAAGAATAAACATTCCTCGCTCATCCGATTCATCGACAATCTGCTTGATATCTTCCAGAATACTGCTTTCTTTTTGAACCTCATCGATAAAAAGCGGCTGTGGATTGTTTAAAAAAAACAATTTAGGTTCTTCCTTCGCCTGCATTCTTGTCAGCCTGTCATCAAAATTTGCCCGGTTAAAATCCTCGAATTCATGCTTTATAAGCGTTGATTTTCCGACCTGTCTGGCTCCTACCAGTAACATGCACTTGCTGGTAGACACTCTTTGTTTCAATATTGGCGTTATCGCTCTTTGTATATATGACATAATAAGCCTCCGGCTAATCTAAATTCTGATTTTATTATAGTCGTTAATATATGCAAAATCAATAAAAATATACCGACTAATCTAAAGTCGCATTTTAGATTAGTCGATATATTTCAAAACACACAAACTGTATATCCATATTCCCATCAATTAAAGCCTTTACGCCCTGTCCCGGAACCATGGCAAAATCCGTGGTAAAGGCTACCTCTTGTGCTTCTGTATCAATTTGTATTACCTTAATAACTTTACTGCATATTTAACCTATGTGACGGCCTGTAGAACATCGACGCAATAAAAATCAATACCGCCGTTGTCGCCAGGCTGATCGGATACGCCATCATAATGGTTGTGAATGTTTTATGCTGTGGAAATACCGCGAATATCCAAAAAAATCGAACACCGCATACACCGATGATCGTAAGGATTGCCGGCACCAGTGAGATTCCAAAACCGCGCAGGTAACCAGACAGATTTTCATAAAGCATACTGAATATATATGCAGAAAATACCACCAGAAGTCTTGTATATCCAATGCTGATTACCTGCGGATCATCGTTGAATATGGAAAGCAGAACCTTACCTGATAAAAGCACCAGAATAATTGTTGCCGCAGTCGCGATAAAATCCTCGACAATACACAAAAGCAGCACTTTCCGACACCGTTTCAACTGCCCTGCACCATAATTTTGTCCGGTAAATGTGGTACATGCCTGACTGAATGAATTCAGCATATAGTATGCAAAAATCTCTATGTTAAATGCCGCGCTTGAAGCTGCAATTACGACTGTTCCCAGACTGTTGATTGCTGCCTGAATGACAATATTTGCAATTGAAAAAACGGCACTCTGTACGCCTGCCGGCAGTCCGATTCTTATAATGCGTCCAAAGACATTTCCATCAAACCGCAGTTCCTCTTTTCGTATCCGAATCGCCTGATCCGTTTTGACAAGTTTTATAAAAAGGAATACCGAACTTACTGCATTGGCAATCACCGTCGCAATTGCTACTCCGTTTACCGTCATCTTCAGCACAATTACAAAAAACAGGTTCAGGGCAACATTCAACACACCGGATACCGCCAACGCTTCGAGTGGCATCTTCGTCTCTCCGATGCTTCGGAAAATTGCCGCCTCAAAGTTGTAAAGTAAAATTACCGGCATTCCCAAAAGATAGATGCGAATATACAATAACGCATACGGAAATACATCTTCCGGCACATTCAGCATCTGCAGAAGATTCCCGATAAATAACTCTCCAAACAATGTTACCAACAGACCACAGACGACTGCCGTGATCACGGAAGTATGTACTGCTTTATGTATCGTTTTCTCATCGCCCTTGCCAATTGCATTGGCAATCACGACATTTGCACCCAGGGCGATTCCAATAAAAAAGTTAAGCAGCAGACCGATGATCGGGCTGTTGGCTCCGACTGCCGCTACTGCTACGGTTTTGGCTTTTCCTGTAAAATTACCCACAATTGCGAGATCTGATGCATTAAACAATTGCTCCAGAATTCCTGTCGCTGCGACCGGAAGTGCATATTGTATGATTTTGTTCCAGATGGAACCGTTTATCATATCCATTTTCGGTTTCATCCGCTTCATTTTCTTTTCCAAAATATATCACCTTTTCTAAATGGATTGCGTTTTCCTTTTCTTTTAACCCTCGCAAATCATATACGTTTTGCCGTTGGAAATATTGCATTATTTTGATATAAATAAAACGCCAAGCGTACCCGGACCACAATGTGAAGAAATCACACCTCCCGCTCTCGTTTCTATAATATCCTTGAAAATGCCAAGCGAAGCGATATAATCTCTGACCTCATCAACAATCTTTTCATCACATTCGGAATATGTGATAAAGACCCTGTCCGGCATTGCATTTTTCATATCATTCTCTAAATCTCTGGCGTAATTCTTTATAACCTTGCCGATTTTACCGCGGTACTTTTTGCTTGCATCCATTTTCCCGTCTTTGACAACAATCATAGGATGAAGCGCCAATGCTCCGCCGATTAACGCGGAAACAGCACTACATCTGCCTCCCCTGTAAAGATATACAAGCGTATCGACCACAAAACTTGCCCGGACCTTTGGAATTAATTCTGAAATTCTATTTCTAATTTCTTCACGCGATTTTCCGTCTGCCGCCATAATTGCAGCTTCCACGACAAGCAGACCGATTCCCGTTGACAAATTTCTCGAATCAATTACCGTAACCGCATCTTCTGCTTCCAGTTCTTCCGCCGCCATCCGAATTACATTCCCGGATGTTGACATCTCGCCGGATATCGAGAAGCAGATAATTTCCCGTCCTGCCTCGATATAGGGACGCATAATGTTCATAGCCGTCTCTATGGATGGTGCCGAAGTCTTCGGTGTCGTCTTATTTTCATCCGCCCATTTATATAAGGCAGATATATCAATTGCCGGGCCATCTTCTAATTCTTCGTTTCCTTTTACAATATGTAAAGGAATAATATCGATATCGTATTTCTCTAAAACTTCCTGTGACAGATCGCATGTGCTGTCAGATATAATTTTTATCATTTTAATACTTCCAAAACTCCTTCTATAAATCCATAACCAACTCTACTGTGCACATTTATCTCTACCTTCACAAGTCTCTGTATTTTGATCTGACTGCGTCGAAATATAATACTGCCCCCAACTACACAGTGAATTCAATACAGGTTCTAAGGTTCTTCCGAATTCCGTAAGGGAATACTCCGTCTTTGGCGGAATGACAGGGTAAACTTTCCGATTCACCAGACCGTCCTTTTCCAACTCTCTGAGTTGCTGTGCCAACATTTTATCTGTTGCCCTTGGAACAAGGCGGTGAAGCTCACTGTAACGCATTGTTTTATTCAACAAATGCCACAAAATAATAGTTTTGTATTTTCCACCGATAAGCTGTAGCGCCGCTTCAACCGGGCATGTTGATTCATAATATGGTTGTTTCATGTATCCTACTTTCTTTTTGGGTAGTATATACCAAAATAGTGCGTTCTTGTGTAATAACAAGTTACTGCTACAATTATAGTACGGGTCGACCATATTTACAACACAAATACACAATACAAACGAAATCAAAACCTAAGGAGAATAAAATTATGAACTTTTTAGAACTTGCTGAAAAAAGATATTCTGTAAGAGATTATGCAGACAAAAATGTAGAAGAAGAAAAACTCAAAAAAATTCTTGCTGCCGCTCACGCTGCACCGACGGCTGCCAATCTTCAGCCGGTCAGACTTTTGGTGCTCCAAACGAAAGAACATCTTGCAAAACTGGAAAAATCTGCAAATATCTATCATGCACCATTGGCAATCGTTGTATGTTCCGACACAGAAAAGGTATTGACGCCCCCATATGATGGCAAACAGACAACAGACATTGACGCCTCCATTATAACCGATCATATGATGCTGGAAGCGACCGACCTTGATCTGGGTTCCGTGTGGATTGGAATTTTTAAACCGGACGTAATCAAAGAGGAATTCCATCTGCCAGCCCATCTGGAGCCAATCAGCATTCTAGCAATTGGCTATGTTGAAAGTTCTCCTGCAAATTTACATGACCATCTGGCTACAAGACTTTCTTTGGACGAACTGGTACTGAAAATCTTTTAAGAAACAAATGACATAAGAGTTCCATCTATCAACATCCCTGCCCTTTAATCTTTAAGGGGCAGAGATGTTCTATCGTTATTCTTTATAATAAACAAAATCTTATTCGTCCAATTCCATATTACAGGTTATCAACCGACTTAATTTTTTTAGTTCTTCATAATCATACCCAATATTTTTTAATTGTGCCTGTACTTCCCTTTGTGACAGAATCTTTCTCGGTTTATATATATATTTAGCACCTTTTTTTATCCAGACTAAGCGCAAAATTCTCCATGCAATTTCTGTATCAACGTATTCCTTCATATCCACACCATCTAACTCTGGCGCAATTGTATGTAATACATCTAAATTTCCATCACAATATGACATCAGTATTTCATATTTTGTGAGTTCATCATCACACCGATATTCATTAAAGCAACACGGACAAATCGTTCCCACATCTATTTTTTCATTCATCGCAAAGCCGCATATTTTACAAATATATTTCTTCATAATATATTTCTCCTTATTTTCTTGTTAAATTTCACCATTCGTTCAAGAAACTTTTTGCCATGTTATAATATTCTTTTTTGCTTGACTACGTGCCATAAAACTTCGACGCTGTCCTTTACCGCTCTCCGAATGCCAGTAATGCAGCACCTATCGCACCACAAAGCTGTGCTTCTTTTGGTACATACACCTGCGCACCCAGCTTGTCTGATAATTCTTTCACAACTCCCTGGTTCTGTGCCACACCGCCGGTCATAATATATGCCGGCTCGCCGCCAAGCCGCTTGACAAGGGATGAGGTCTTTCCAGCGACAGATGCATTCAGTCCATGGATGATGTCCTCGGGTGCCGTGTTATCTGCCACCAGTGAGACAACCTCTGACTCTGCAAATACCGTACACATACTCGAGATTGTCACCTCATTTTTCCACTGCAGCCCCAGCTCACTCATCTCCGGAAGCGTAAGTTCCAGCGTCTTTGCCATCATATCAAGGAAACGTCCCGTTCCGGCAGCACATTTATCATTCATAACAAAATTCACAACATTTCCGTTCTCATCGATGCGGATTACCTTGGAATCCTGCCCGCCAATATCAATCACCGTACGCGCGTCAGGGAACAGATAATGCGCTCCTTTTGCGTGACAGGTAATCTCCGTTGCCGATGCATCCGAAAGTCCTACAGTTTCACGTCCGTATCCGGTCGTGACGACGGCATCAAGGTCCTCTCTTTTTAAACCTGCAGATTCCAATGCTGCAGCCAACGCTTTTTCTGCACCGGAAGCAGCACCTGCACCTGTAGGCAGAATAACGGAGCTGACAATCTTCTTCTCCCGGTCTAATATTACAGCATCTGTACTTGTGGAACCGCTGTCCACACCGGCAATATAATGAATATTTTCTGATTTCTTTATCTGGTTTGCACCGGCGCCTATTGTTTCAGCAAAGGCGTCGATTCTGGTATGCAGCTGTCCGCTGGATTGTGGTGTGCAGTCTGTTTCAATCTTCAAAAGTGTTTCCTCCTTTTGCGCTCTCATATGTCGGTACGCAAATCCATAATAATCGCAAAATTTAATGGTATGACAAATGGTTCCTACCGCAGTGTCATCCGGCTCCTCAATGCGAAACTGCATCCGCATACAACTCCTGTGCTGATTTAACAATGCCGAAGCATAAGCCGTATCAGCCCAGCACTCCGGCGCGGGCATCAGCATTCTTCTTCCTGTACAGGTATCATCCTGAACCGGAAGTGGCATGCGCTGCTCAATCATCTCTTTCAATAATGTGCCGCCATGTGCCCCGATCAGCCGGACATGAGGCTCTGTTATTGTCTGCTGCTCGGCTTCCCTGATACCGCTCTTCCATGCATGTAATGCTTTGTCCGGATTGAAATTTTCCCCGGTCAAAGCCAAAAGTTCTGTTTGCAGCCGCTGCAATTCCCTTTCCAAAAGAGAGACCGAAGACGCTGTATTCTTATGTGGCAGTGAAAGCAGGAATAAAAATTCCATATTTCCCTGATGCCAGAGCACATCATAAATGCGCCGGCATACATCACAGCAGTCCACCAGAAGAAGCCTGCGGATATCCCTCTTCATAACTTCCTCAATCAAAGCCTTTCCGTACCCACAAAGATTCGGATGCGTACAGCTCTCCGCACAATCAAAATTGGCGGGAGCCGGGTCAAGCCGTTCGGTTGGCTGATCAAACCCCGAAAAGATTTCTTTAGGGGTATATTTGCAGACATAATAAATTGTATTATCCATTTCGTTTCTCCAACATTTCCAAAAAAGCATTTAACCTTGTGGCAGTCTGTCCGTCTGAGGCATTGCGACGGTCGCAACCGTCCCCGTTCAAAATCAAGGTCGGAAAACCTGCCGCATCCAATTCCCGCTTGAATATTGCGGAAAGCCCCATGGTCTGTTTGCAACCCCAGTGACAGAAGCAGACGACACCGTCCACATGCAGGGAACGGGCTGCCTCCAAAGCTGTTTCCACCCGCTTTTCTCCACTATTCCACCGACTGTATACCAGCCGGCGCGCCATACTTTCATAAGGATGTTCCGGATCCATATTCACCAGACTTTCAAAATTCATGTCGCAGCTGACAACCTGACAATTTTCATTGCAATTAAAAAGCTGGCGTACCGGTTCTTGCCAGTTCGGCATAGTATGCAGCCAGAGAATCCGGATTCCATGCGAAGCAGGGGCTTTCTTCAAATCTTTCAACAGCTCATCCGCATACCGGTAAGCTTCCTTCGTGCCCAAAGCATTGTGCGACATATAAACCTCATACAATTCCGATGCGACATCGTTTGGCAGCGTCCGGCCACTCTTTTCTTTCTGGCACTCCCTGAGTAGTGAAATCGTCTTTTGCGACCGGGCAACGGTTTCTTTCAGCAAGGACTCATCCAGTTTTTTCCCTGTATGTTCTTCCAGAAAATCTTTCAGTTCCCGCAGTTCATTTGCCACATAAGCAACACAGTCCTCGCTCTGCTCGGGTGGCACATCGACATAAAACTGAGGAATGCCATAATAATCAGCCAGTTCCCGGAATGTCAGGTTATTGGCATCGCACACCAGCGATGTATTTACGATAAACTTTGGTGCCGGCAGAACCCCTGCATAGGCGCTGCCCAACAGTATTTTATGATAAGAGCAATAGGATTCTGCAATTCCCTCCGCTTCAGCTGCCTCCGCAAAAGCCGACTCCGCATAGGCTCCATTGATAAAGCAGGAATACAATTCGGCGCACATAGGTGTCACCGACATAGTCTCTAACAGTTCACACGGCATAAGTACGCTGACTAATGCCGCCCGTTCCGGATGGGAAAGCATAGTCTGTACCGTTTTGTTCACATACTGTGCCGAAAACTGGCGGGATGGCGGCAGCTCACGGGTTGGAGCCAGGCGAAGTTTGAGTCCATAAGCACGGTAACTGGCCAAAAGCAGTGCACGGGCCCGCTCCGGATGCTCCGGTGTAATTTTATTGATGTATTTTCCAAATTGTTCAACAATATTCGGCATACAAAATGTCTCCTTTATTTCGTCCTTCATGGCTTTTCCTATTTTTATCAGTATAAGGATTTTGTGAATGCGCTGCTCCGTTGCGGCTTCAGTGATATTTTTCTGCAAAGTCTGACGGAATTTGCCCTGGACAAATGGCTTAAGAACACAGATGATATAATGGAACGATATCGTTTGGTTTCATCTATATGTGAAAATGCTTTTATAAATCACTAAAATGTAGAAGATTGTTCTTTATTGTTCCAATATTGGACAATCTTCTCAAATAGTCCATATGTCATAATTATCATCTCATTTGAATCTTTACTCTTTTACCCGAAAAAGCAATCCCAAGTTTCAATATTCTCTTAATTCCCCCTTGCTGCATTTCTGCATCATACCTTTTATCATCAATCTGCATTAACGCTTCCTTCGCCAATTTTTCAAGTGATCTCTCGTCAAGATTACTTTTCCACTTCAGCTCCATAATGATGCCCGGATACTTCTTCTCTCTTGGAATCAGACTGATATCGTATCTTCCATCTCCCGACTCTCTATTCGATTTAATCTTATATTGATTATCCATTAAAGCAATCAGCCCCAGAACTAATCCATGATAAAAACCTTCCGCTCCTGCATCATAAAAACTGACGGATCGATCCATATACTCGGCTATCGCTTTCTGCAATTTTTCCAGATCGTTGGCGTAGAGACTTTCCGCAATTCGATTTGCTGTCGTTCTTGTGATTGCACCTATCTGTAACAAATGAGCCAGAATCTCACTCTTATAGACCGCCGCTATCTCTTTGTTCGGAATGGATACCTCACACAAATAGGAACCATCCGCCTGAAGTTCCTTCCTTGGGGTTTTTAAATAGCCCGCCACCAATAAAAGACTGTAAATATTTGCCGGATCTTCCGCAAGCGAGCGATATATTACGTTTTGATCAATTCTGGCAATGACACTCTCTCCCTGTAACAGAGCATACAATCTCTCTGTAATATCATCAGTTGCAACTTTAAGAACATCTTCCAAAACTTCATTCTTTCCGGTATTTACCCAATATGTCTGTGGAATACATCCTTTTGCAATATAATTGATTACTGACCATGGATTATAAATTTCCTCATTTCCAAATAAATAACCATCATACCAGTCTTTCAGTTCTGTTTCTTTATCCAGAAAATCATAATATCTCAGCATTTCATGAACTTCTTCATTTGTAAATCCAAAATATTTGTCATATTCCTGATCCATTACAGAATTCACGGTCAGATTATTCAATCCGCTAAAAATACTCTCCTGTGCAATACGAAGAATACCAGTTAAAAATCCATAGGAAAGATTTTTGTTATCCTTAAATGCACCGGAAAAAAAATTGCGCATAAACCCTATGATTTCATCATAAAAATCCTTCGAATAGCCCTCCTGAATCGGAGTATCATATTCGTCAATAATGATAATCGGAGCTTTTTCATAATATTCGGTAAGCATTTGCGATAATTTTTCCAATGCCGAAGTCAAATCAACTTCCGAAGCGTTCCCACCTAATACTCTTGTAAAATATTCTTTTTCATATGCTGCAACACGTTCGCTTTCCAGCAATTCCTGATGTCTTCCATACTCTGTCTGAAGAAGACTGCCGATTTTATCAAGTGTAGCATCCCAGGAATCAAATTTTACATCCTTAAATGTAAGAAAGATCACCGGATATTTTCCCTGATGCATGCGATAGGTATCGCCACATTTCCAGATTTCCTTATCAGAAAAATACTTACTTGTATCTTCATCCGATATTTCAAAGAAAACCCTTAACATATCCATATTCAATGTTTTTCCAAATCGTCTCGGTCTGGTAAAAAGTGTTACCAACGGTTTTTGATCCAGAAACTCTTTGATCATCATTGTCTTGTCCACATAATAATATTCAGACTGTGCACGCACATAATCAGAAATTCCAATAGGCAATGCCTTTATCGTATTTTTTATATTTTTCTTCACGTATCGACCGGACATAACACGACCATCAGCCGGTTTCTTTGCATCTTCCGGTATCTTCCATGTTCTTCCTTCCTTTATCGCCCCGGGTACTTTACCCGATTTACAGAATGTAGTCACTGTTCGTTCTGAAACATTCCAAATCTCTGCCATTTCTTTGCTTGACTTCATCATTGCTCATCTCCGATCCTGCACTTACACGCTTTTCTATTGTTTATTATAAAAGATTAGCGGAAGAATATCAATTTAATTTTGGCATTCTTCCGCTAATTATCATTTTCTTAATTTTATTGTATCTTCTATTGCTTTACTTTTCCTGTATCTCTTTTGCTTTTCTTCGCATAGGTCTGAACATAAAAATTTCCTCCTGTATACCATATCTCTTTTTCGATTAACAACCTACCACCACCATTGGTCTTTATAAATCTTCTTTCACCAACACATCCTTGCCGGAAAAGGCAAAACCCAGCTTGTAAATATGTTCCGATTTGATTCCTGCTGCATGAAGATCCTTCTCATACCCCTTCTCTTCAATCTGACGGAGAGCATTGTCCGCAGTCGTTTCCAGATTCGTTTCCGTTTTCTCATCATGCACTTTAAATTCCATAAGAAATGCATCCATATTATCCTGTAAGGGATACATCGCAATATCATACCGTCCTCGTCCGCTCTCCCTGTTTGACACGATGCGATACCTGTCCCGTAGAGAGACGATCAGTCCCAGCACAAGTCCATGATAGAAATTCTCCGGAGCTCGTTCCGAAGGGCGTTTTCCAACATCAAAATAACTCATGGATGTATATGCGATATCCAACAGTATATCGTTCATATCGCAAACATTGTGCTGCAACAATGCCTGCACAAAATCATTATAGATTGCATTGCCATTGTCAAACATAGCAAGAACCTCGTAACGAAACATCTCCATAACTTCCTGATTGGTTACTGATACATCACATTCTGTAATCTCCCCATGTTTCACAACGTAATCGGCCTTTATATATCCGATTGCAAGAAAAAGCGACCACAGACTGTTTTCATCGCCATCAAGATACTGAAACGTTACATTCTCGTTAATCTTTTTGTGAACAGTTTCTCCCGCCATCAGCTGCTCAATTTCATGCTTGCTTCGCACCGGATGCTTTCTTATGATTTCCCCAATCAGTTTATTACTGCTTGTGTTCGTCCAATAACAGATCAGTTCCCCCTGTCGCAGATAATTACAGATCGACCATGGATTATAGATATCTTTCTGGCTGCCAAAAATAAAGCCGTCATACATTGCCTTTACCTTGCTAAATTCCTGCACATTCTGGCATTGTAATGCATCAATCACTTCTTCCTCTGTAAACCCGAAACAGTCACTGTAAGCATCGCATGTAACCGTATCTACCTCTATATTATTCAAATCCGAAAAAAGCGAATTTTTTGTCACCCTCGTCACTCCGGTTATAATCGCCCGGCTATAATAAGCATTCTCCTTAAATGCCGCATGAAACAACTGGCGACAGGTTCCGATCATCTCTTCCCAGTAACCATCCGTATACGCCTCCAGTAAAGGTGTATCATATTCATCCAGTAAAATGACCGGCCAAATCCCATAATACCGGTAAAGCAGCCTGCACAGACGCGGAATGGCACTCTCTGCTTTTGTCTCATCCCCCATCTCCAGCGCTTTTTTCATTCGCTGGTATACCGCCTTGTCTTCTGCATCAAGTTTTTCTCCCTCCATCAGATAGCGGTGACTCTCATAGAGATTGTAAAAGCTGCTGATCATTCCACGGATTGCCTGCGCATAATCACGCCCCTTGCAACTTCCAAAACTGACAGAAATTACCGGAATCGTTCCATAGAGTGTTCTGCAGTCTTCTTCCGTCCACACCTGAAGCTTCTCGAAATATTCGGAATGTCCCCCAAAACGCGGGTCCAAAAAATTTTCAACGGTACTAAGAAGCGTGGTCTTTCCAAAACGCCGCGGTCTCGTTATAAGTGTCACTTTTGACTCACTGCGCAGCCACTCCGCAATAAAATGTGTCTTGTCTACATAAAACTGCCTTCCACATGCAAAATCACGAAAATCCTGATATCCGCATCCAACTTTCATATCCAGATATGGATTTTTCTTTAAGATTGCAGCTAATCCTTCCCTGTATGCAAGCAAATGCTTTCGCTCTTCTACAAGCCGTTTTCGCTCCGCAAATTCCATCAGAATCTGCGCCCGCTCCGACACTTTGACATAATAACTGACTGAGCGGCCATCAACTGTCCTCTGCACATATGGCTGGTTTTTTCC
>ERZ779852.1920-NODE-1920-length-18290-cov-5.563038_pt1 | contig 18290 bp, 12 predicted proteins | sample MGYA00511559_ERZ779852 | MGnify/ENA primary metagenome ERZ779852 (study PRJEB29588, sample SAMEA2157977) | human gut metagenome | biome: human gut; feature: human-associated habitat; material: faeces | place: Denmark | collected 2008/2010 ...
GGGAGCCATACTTCTTTTTGTAATACTCCAAAGGCTTGCGAAGGCGTATCATCGCCACTCCGCACTCATGTTTCAGAGGTTCCATAACGTTTTCAATCAGCAGCGCCGGTGCCCCAACGGAGTGTGGCACCGGCGCTCCCGGCTTTAAGTTGCGATTATCTTATGAAGAGCATCTCTCTGTACTTGGGCAGAGGCCACATCTCGTTGTCCACCATCAGCTCGAGCTTGTCGATGTGATAGCGGATACGCTCCATAGCGGGCACCACATTATCGTGATAAGCTATGGCTTTCTCACGCTCCGAGGTGATGCGGTTGGCCTCCTTGCGGGCATTGACCATCCGCTCTGTCTCCTCTTTGATCACACACATGTGCTTCGACAGCATCTCTATGGTGCTGAGGTCGCCCGAGGTGAGCTCGTGGCCCTTTGCATCGGGGAAGAGCGATTTGAGTTTCACCACATTGTCCACAAGCACGCTCTGATAGCGCGTTGCCACGGGGATGATATGGTTCAGAGCGAGGTCGCCGAGCACTCGGGCCTCGATCTGGATCTTCTTGGTATAGGTCTCCCACTTCACCTCGTTGCGGGCACGGAGCTCCACGTTGGTGAATACGCCGGTATTGGCAAACATCTCTACCGATTCAGGACGCAGATAGGCATCGAAAATCTTGGGCACGGAGGTCTCGCAGTCGAGCCCGCGGCGTGCTGCCTCTTCCTTCCACTCTTCGGAATAGCCGTTGCCGTCGAAGTGGATGGCTTTGCTCTCGGCAATCAGAGCCTTCACCTCTTCGAGGATAGCGTGATAGAGCGACTCCTCGCGCTCCACGCGGGCATCCACCTTAGCTTTGAATCGCTCAAGCTGATCAGCAACTGCGGCGTTGAGGGCAATCATGGCCGAAGCGCAGTTGGCCGACGATCCTACGGCACGGAATTCGAATCGGTTGCCGGTGAAGGCGAATGGCGATGTGCGGTTGCGGTCGGTGTTGTCGACCATGATCTCGGGGATCTGAGCCACGCCCATATTTATCCCTTCTTTCCCGTCGAAAGTGATCAGTTCGTCTTCCGACGAGGTCTCCAGGCGGTCGAGAATGTCTGATATCTGCTTGCCGGCGAAGATCGAGATGATGGCAGGCGGTGCCTCGTTGGCGCCGAGTCGGTGGGCGTTGGTAGCCGACGAGATCGATGCCTTGAGCAGTGCGTTGTGGTGGTATACGGCTGCCATCACATTGGCGAAGAAGGCGATGAAGCGCAGATTCTCGCGCGGTGTCTTGCCGGGAGAGAAGAGCAGTGTGCCTGTGTCGGTGCCGAGGCTCCAGTTGTTGTGCTTGCCCGAGCCGTTGATGCCTGCAAAAGGTTTTTCATGCAGCAGCACTCGGAAATTGTGCTTGCGCGCTACCTCACTCATCAGGCTCATCAGCAGCAGGTTGTGGTCGTTAGCCAGATTGGTCTCCTCGAAGATAGGAGCGAGCTCAAACTGGTTGGGCGCCACCTCGTTGTGGCGTGTATGGGCCGGTATGCCCAGGCGGTGTGCCTCCAACTCCAGATCGAGCATGAATGCCTCCACGCGCGAGGGGATAGCACCGAAATAGTGGTCCTCGAGCTGCTGGTTTTTGGCGCTCTCGTGGCCCATGAGGGTGCGTCCGGTCATCACCAGGTCGGGACGTGCGTTGTAGAGCGCCTCATCCACCAGGAAGTATTCCTGCTCCCAGCCGAGATACGAGAATACATGCTTCACATCCTTGTCGAAATAGCGAGCCACACCGGCTGCAGCCTTGTCCACGGCGTTGATGGCGCGCAGCAGAGGTGTCTTGAAATCGAGAGCCTCGCCGGTGTACGACACGAAGATCGTGGGGATACACAGCGTGTGATTCAGGATGAATACAGGCGACGAGATGTCCCATGCCGAGTAGCCTCGGGCCTCGAAGGTGTTGCGGATACCGCCGTTGGGGAAGCTCGACGCATCAGGCTCCTGCTGTACCAGCAGTTTGCCGTCGAACTCTTCCACCACGCCCCCTTTGCCGTCATGTTCGATAAAGGCATCGTGCTTCTCGGCTGTTCCTCCGGTCAGCGGGTGAAACCAGTGGGTGTAATGGCGTGCGCCGTTGTCGAGCGCCCATTTTTTCATACCCTCTGCCACACTGTTGGCAAGTTCGCGCGAGATGGGCTGCTTATTGTCGATAGCGTAGATCAGCCGGTCGTATGTCTTTTTGGGAAGATACTCAAACATCTTCTCGCGATTGAACACAGCTTCTCCGTAGTAACGCTCCGGGCGCTCCGCAGGGATCTCTACCGGTACTGCTTTCCGGTCCGAGGCCTCCTTTACTGCTTTAAATCGAAGTAACGACATAATGTAATTGAAAAGTAAAGTATAATTAAATGAACTGTTTTTTTCTCTGTTAGTTATTTAGCGGCGAAGGCCCCTGAAGCCAGAAGCTTCGGGAGCCTTCGAGAGCCGCGGTCAGCTGCCGAACCGTGCGCCGGCAATGCGTCTCACCGCTTCGGCGGTATTTTCGTATGTATTGAAGGCGGTAAGCCTTATGTACCCCTCGCCGGAGGGACCGAAGCCGCTACCGGGAGTACCGGCCACATGACATCGGTCGAGCAAGAGGTCGAAAAATTTCCACGAGTCCATCCCGGCGGGAGTTTTGATCCAGACGTAAGGGGCGTTGACGCCGCCAAACACTTCCAGACCGGCCTTTTTCAGTCCTTCGCACAGCAGCGAGGCATTGCGCATGTAGTAATCGACCGTGGCGCGGGTCTGAGCTTTACCTTCGGGGGTATAGATAGCGGCGGCGGCACGCTGCGACACGTAGCTCGCTCCGTTGAATTTCGTGCACTGACGGCGGTTCCACAGGTGATTCATGCTCACTTCTTTCCCCTCTTCGTCATATCCCATAAGCTCTTTTGGCACTACGGTATAGGCGCAGCGCACGCCGGTGAAACCGGCTGTCTTCGAGAAGCTGCGAAATTCTATCGCCACTTTCCGCGCGCCCTCTATCTCGTAGATGCTGTGGGGCACATCCTCCTGGCGGATGAATGCCTCGTAAGCCGAGTCATAGAGTATCAGCGACTTATGCTCCAGTGCGTAGTCTACCCACACTTTGAGCTGACTGCGGGTCAGCGCCGTGCCGGTAGGATTGTTGGGATAGCAGAGATATATCACATCGGCAGTCTCCTTGGGCAGAGCAGGCACGAAACCATTGTCGGCAGTCACAGGGAGGTAGATGATGCGGTCCCAGCAGCCATCCTTGAGCTCGCCGGCTCTTCCGGCCATCACATTGGTGTCGACATACACGGGATAGACCGGATCGGTCACCGCCACGCGATTGGCGCGGGCCAGGATGTCGCCAATATTGCCGGTATCGCTCTTGGCTCCGTCGCTGATGAATATCTCATCGGGAGCCACCTCCACTCCGCGTGCACGGTAGTCGTACTCGGCTATGGCATCGCGCAGGAAAGCATAACCCTGCTCAGGTCCGTAGCCATGGAAGGTCTCCTGACCGGCCTCGTCGTCTACTGCCTTGTGCATGGCCTCGACTACTGCCGGACAGAGCGGACGGGTCACATCGCCGATACCCATGCGTATCACATCGGCATCGGGATGTGCTTCTTTATATGCATTGATGCGCCGGCCTACCTCGGAAAACAGGTAGCTCTCGGCAAGCTTGCAAAAGTTGTCGTTTATATGAAACATCTTTACAGATTCAGTCTGAAATTTACAAGTTTATTTCCCCCTCGAATACCGTCGTCGCCGAGCCTGTCATATATACATGCCCGCCTTGTTGTCGGTCCCATCTCACCTTCAGGTCGCCCCCTATAAGCCGTATCGTCACCTCGTCGGCTCCGACACGCCCTGTGCGCATGGCTGCTACTGCCGTGGCGCACGCTCCGGTGCCGCAGGCCAGAGTCTCGCCGCTGCCCCGCTCCCATACGCGCATCTCTATCGTATCGTCCGATAACACGTGTGCAAACTCTATGTTGGCTCTGTCGGGCCACATGCCGTGCACCTCGAGTTTCGGGCCGATACCGAGCACCAGTGCGTCGGTGACCGCGTCGACAAACACCACTCCGTGGGGATTGCCCATGCTTACGGGATTTATAAGCATCTCCTCCCCTTCCACACTGACCGGCACATCAGTATCCTTGCCGGCCTCGGGAAGTATCACGGGTATTTTTTCGGCTATGAGCTCGGGAGCACCCATATCCACCGTCACCATCTCCACCTTGTCGTCGGCTCCGGGGTACAGTGTCAGGTACTTGATACCGGAAGCTGTCTCCAGTGTGATAGCTTCGCGGTGTATATATCCGTTATCGTATACGTATTTGCCTATACAGCGGGTGGCATTGCCGCACATTTTCCCTTCCGAGCCGTCGGCATTAAACATCCGCATTCTCACATCGGCCACCTCCGATGGCATTATCAGCACCATCCCGTCGGCTCCAATCCCGAAATGGGGGCGACTTATCCGGCGGGCTATCTCGGCCAGCCTCCTTTCGTCGTTCAATATTGAGGATTCATCGCCGCCGAAGGTCCCGTCCATGCAGTTGACATAGATGTAATCGTTGCCGGCGCCGTGCATTTTGGTGAATCTCATGCCTTAGGAATTGCCTTAATTTTTTGATGCGCAAAGTTAGAAATTTCCTCCGAAAAATCATGCAACATTTCCCCAAAAAAATTTTACTAAAAATCGACTCAAAATCGCGGCTTCCCTCACCTCTCTCCCCTCGCTTTTTACCTCCTCCCCCTTACTTTTATTCGCCGCACAATGTAATAGAACCCGCTTTTTCACGTTTATTAAATATGTAATAATGCCCCGACGGGCCGTAACATATTGACATTTAATGACAGACAATATATCTTCGGGCTTCCGCCTTGCTCTTGCATATGCCACTCGCCGCACTCTCGCGGCTCTTTTCCTGATTGTTGTGGCCATTTCGGCCGCTGCTCAGGACGGAAGCTCGGCCTACCAGTATCTCAATATCACCTCCTCATCCCGCATCTACGGTCTCGGAGGTGTCAACATCACTGCCGTGGAGGACGAGTTGAGCGTGACAGACCAGAATCCCGCCCTTCTCGGCCCGGAGATGGACAATCAGATTCTCATAGACTATATGCGTTACCTCGGTCAGAGCAATTTCGCCGGGGCTCGCTACGCCCACGCCGTGGGCGAACGTGGTGCCTGGAGCGCCGGTATCCGGTATTTCGGGTACGGCAAAATGCAGGGTACCGATGAGTTTGGCAACCCCACTTCCTCTTTCTCCCCCTCGGATGTCAATTTCAACGGCTCTTTCTCCTACGACATCACCGACCGTCTGCGTGGCGGCATCACCCTCAAACTCCTCTACAGCTCCTACGAGAGCTACTCGGCTTTCGCCGTAGGCACCGATCTGGGTATAAATTACTATGACCCTGACCATGAGCTCTCCCTCTCGGCCGTGGTAGCCAATCTCGGCGGTCAGCTCAAACGCTTCAACACCACCTACGACCGTCTGCCATTCGATATCCGTCTGGGCATCGCCAAAAAGTTCGGCACGCTGCCTATCCGTTTCTCCATCACGGCATGGCAGCTCACCAAGTGGCATCTCCCCTTCTATGAGACCGGCGACGGCACCACCGACGAGGAGTTTAAGGTAAAGGACACTTTTTTCTCCAATCTTTTCCGCCATCTCATTTTCGGCGTAGACTTTATCCCCAGCGAACGCTTCTACGTGGCTCTGGGCTACAACTACAAGTCGCGCACCGACATGAGCACTTATAAGCGCAGCTTTGTCTCGGGCTTCTCGCTCGCTGCCGGCTTGAATCTGCGCCGCTTCAATGTGGGCCTCGCCATAGCGCAACCCCACTCCGGAGCCACCACATTCATGCTCAATCTCAATCTGAATCTCAACGATATTCTGTATCAATAAGCACAATGATTGCCAATAACGAACCTAAAATAGTCATTGCCATCGACGGATACTCTTCGTCGGGCAAAAGCACAATGGCCAAATCGCTTGCCAGAGCTATAGGATATAAATATGTCGATACCGGAGCCATGTATCGCGCCGTCACTCTCTACGCCATGCGCCGGTGCATGGCTGCGGATGGTTCTTTCGACACCGAAAAACTTATTCAGGCGCTCCCCTCTTTGCATGTCACTTTCGCCCTGCAGCCCGACGGCACTCAGCACACTCTACTCAACGGCGAAGATGTGGAGCGCGAGATCCGCGGCATGGCCGTTTCCGACCGTGTTTCGGAAATTGCGGCTATTTCCGCGGTGCGCCATGCCCTTGTTGACCTCCAGCAGAAGATGGGCGCTGAAAAAGGAATTGTAATGGACGGCCGCGACATCGGCACCACTGTCTTTCCTGATGCCGAACTCAAAATCTTCGTCAATGCTTCGGCCCAGACCCGCGCGCAGCGTCGCGTGGCCGAACTGATTGAAAAAGGTATCCCCACTTCCTACGAGGAGGTGCTTGCCAACGTCGTCAGCCGCGACCATCAGGATACTACCCGCACGGAGAGCCCTCTGCGACGCGCCGAAGATGCTGTGGATCTCGATAACTCCGCCATGACTCTCGAGGAGCAGGACCGCTGGCTCATGAAGCTGGTCAAAGGCCGCATCAAAGCATTGAAAAAGCAAATCGACGACAATTCTCACCATGCGCATTGAGATTGACAGCGATTCGGGCTTCTGCTTCGGGGTAGTGACCGCCATCCGCAAGGCTGAGGAGGAACTGGCCAAGGGCCAGCCGCTCTATTGCCTCGGCGACATCGTACACAATAGCGATGAGGTGCAGCGCCTCTCCGACAAGGGCCTCAAGGTGATTACTCACGCCGATCTCGCATCGCTCCATGGCGCAAAGGTGCTCCTACGTGCCCACGGCGAGCCCCCATCCACCTACGCTACTGCACGCGACAACGGCATCGAGATCATCGATGCCACCTGCCCCGTGGTGCTCCGTTTGCAGCAGCGCATCAAGCAGAGCTACTCGGCCGGAGCCGACGCCCCGCAGATTGTCATCTACGGCAAGAAGGGACACGCCGAGGTCAATGGTCTGGTAGGCCAGACAGCCGGTGAAGCTATCGTGGTGGAAAGCATCGATGAACTCGACCGCCTCGACTTCTCGCGTCCTATCGCGCTTTATTCCCAGACCACAAAATCGCTCGAAGGGTTCCGTCACATCATCGATGAGATCCGCAGCCGCATGGCGCCGGGAGTAAGATTTGAAAGCTACGACACCATCTGCCGCCAGGTGGCCAACCGTGTGGAAAAAATCCGCAATTTTGCCCGTGCACACAATGTCATTCTCTTTGTCGCCGGCAAGAAAAGCAGCAACGGCAAGGTGCTCTTCGGCGAGTGTCTCGCCGTCAATCCCCGCACGCATCTCATCAGCAACGCTTCCGAGATTGATTTCTCTTGGTTCGACGATGCCACCAGCGTAGGCATCTGCGGCGCCACTTCCACCCCCAGCTGGCTCATGGAGGAGGTCGCCCGCGCCGTCGCCTCAGCCTATGGTGGGGCCTGATCCCGCTACATTCCTCTATTTTCCCTGCTGTTCAGCCTGTGCCGCCGGATTTTTGCGGCGCACCAGTATGCTTATGCCCAATGCCACTGCGAGCATCCAGGGATAATAGAGGTAGGGCCACGGCGCCGCCGGACTGATTCCTGCCAGTGCCGTGGCAAGCAGTGTCTGCGCTCCGTAGGGTATGAGGCATTGCACTATGCACGAACCGGTGTCGAGCAGCGAGGCGCTCTTGCGCGGTGTGACGCCAAATTTTTCACTTAGCCGTCGGCTGATGCTTCCGGTGGTGATAATCGCCACCGTGTTGTTGGCGGTGCAGAGATTCACTACTCCCACCAGAGCCGCTATTACAGCCTGAGCTCCGCGGCTTCCCTTTATCCCGCGGGTGAACACTCTCAGCAGCATCTCTATACCTCCGGTCTCCTTCACTATCCCAAGCATCCCGGCTGCCATGATGGTGATGATGATCAGGTTGCCCATCGAGTCGATTCCCTCCCCCATCATGCCGGCCGCATCCATTGCGTTCCCGCCCCGAAGTAGCGCGATACCTAAAGTAGCAGTGATCCCCGCCGTGAGCACGAGTGCTACATTTATCCCGCAGAGAGCTAATAATATCACTAATAGATAAGGCATCGTCAGCAGCCAGTCGGCATTGCCTCCGGCCACTGTCGCAGCGGCTGTCGGTGCGTCGCCGGTAAGCGCCTGGGCTATGTAAATCCCGAGTGTCGCTAATGCCGCCGGGAGGCATATCCATATGTTGGCCTTAAATTTTGACTGCATGCTGCACCCCTGGCTGCGTGTCGCCGCCACGGTAGTATCCGATATAAACGAGAGATTGTCACCGAAAAATGCTCCGGAAATCACCGAAGCCACTATCACGGGCAGCTCTACCGACACCTCCGATGCCATATCCATGGCAAGCGGCGTCAGAGCCACCACGGTGCCCACGCTCGTGCCTATCGACATGGAGATGAGGCACGCCGATGCAAACATTCCAGGCACTATCCACTGCACAGGGATAATGCTCAGCACCGCTCCCACGGTAGCATCCACCGCTCCTATCCCCTTGGCAAGAGCCGAGAAACTCCCCGCAAGCACAAAGATCCATATCATATATAATATGTTGCTGTGTCCGGCGGCCTTCGAGAATACGTCGATGCGGTCGCTGAGCCGCCCCGGAGCGATGATTATAGCCCACACCGAGGCAGTAAGCATGGCCACGGCGATGGGCATCTTATAGAAATCGCCTACGGCCGCCGACACGCCTAAGTACATCCCGAGAAACACAATCACCGGCGTCAGTGCTATCCAGCCGCGCCGCCCGGTATAAGTGAAAGTTTCCGATTTTTGCATTATATATTTTCAGATACCGAATAATAATGAGTGAATAAGGGTGCAAAGTTCGTCATTTTTCGCTATTTATGCAAATCCGGGCCCTTATGCTAAGACTTTTTAATAAAAGAAGCTAAGCCGGGCTCCCTTGTCAGGTCGCTCGGCTTAGTTATATTATATAGATATCTTTTATTATCTTACCACCAGTTTTGTCGAGAAATCAGCACCGCTCTCGGTCACAGCCTTCACCACATACAGGCCGTAGTCGAAATCGTTCAGGCCCATGCGGCATGCGTCAGACACACTCTTCAGCTCCTGACCACCCACGGAGTAAACGGCCATACTGCGGGCTTTGCTTCCGTCGGCAGTGCATACGGTCTTGTTCACGGGATCATACACGATGCCGGCGAACTCGGGATCACTACATTCGGTGGCGATCCCGCTGCTTGTAGAGTTGTTCATCACCTTCACTATCTCCTCAGGGGTAAGTATGCCCCGATAGAGATACATCTCGTCAATCTTGCCGTTCCAGGCATCTTTGTCGGCTTTGTGGTTGCCGATGCGGAAGCCCCCTTGGTTGGGCTCAAAGCCAGATCCCATCACGGTGCGGTCGCGTTTGCCGTCGATATAGAAGGTTATCGACTGGTCTACGGGATTGCTCACGATTGCCACATGCTGCCATTTGCCGCGCTTGAAGGCATTGGGCGTAGAGTAGTTGTGCTTGTTGCCGAAGAAGTTCACAAAGTAGTGGTTTACGTCATCGGTCCCTTCGGGGGTCTCCAGACGTGTATAGAGCAGGATTCGACCGGTGCCTACGTTGTCAAGCTGTGCCATCAGCACCTGATCGCGGAAGTATGCGCCGTTCTGCAGGTTGCCGGCGGTCTTCACCGGTTCGGCTGTCTCGTCGTCGTAAACCCACATACAGAGAGTAAACTGTGTCTGAGAAGTCTTTATTACTTCCGGAGCGCGGAGATATAAATTCTGACGCTTCGAGCCGTCAAGTTTCAGAGCCTCGCCATACATCCCCTTGACAAAGCTGTAGCCGCGGTTGTCCTCGTCCACAAGCTTCTTTCCGTCCATCAGTGGATGCACCGGATCATTGGCGAGATTGTCAAGGTTGTTGTCAAAAGGGTAGTAAAATACGAACTCCTTCTCCGTGTCGGGTATGTCGTCGGTTTTCTTCAGACCTACTGTCGGTGCCCATTCGTCCCAGAGGCTCTTCAGCTCACGGAATTTCTCGGGATTCTCCACTGTCACATTGTTGGTCTCGGAGTAATCGTTGGCCATGTTGAACAGCTGCCATCCACCGCCGTCGGTAAGTGCGGTAAGCTTCCAGTCGCCCTTGCGCACCGATTTGCCACCCTCATGCTCCCAGAAGAGAACGCGCTCCTCGTCCCAGTGGCCGCCGTTGATGATAGGCATCAGCGAACGTCCCTCGGCAGGGAGCGCCTTGATGTTGTGACCTTTGTAAGTCTCAGGATAGCTGGCATCAGCCACTTCCAGGAAGGTAGGCATGAAGTCGATGAAGTGGCACGGATCTTTTACAATAGTTCCCTTGGCCGATTCTGCCATCCCCTTAGGCCAGCATACGATGGTGGGAGCTGCGATGCCGCCGTGGAAGCTCTGACGTTTCCAGTAGCGGAACGGTGTGTTCACCGCTCCTGCCCATCCTGTGCCGAGGTAGTTGTATGTCGTCTCGGCGCCGGGCACTGCGGCATTGCGGGTCACCGGCTCGGTGCGGGTGCGGTCGTGGCGGTCGAAATCGCCGATGGTATAGTTCTCCGACGATGCGCCGTTGTCCGATGTGAACACTATGATCGTGTTGTCATATTCGCCTGTCTCTTTCAGCTTGGCTATGATCTTGCCGATTCCCTTATCCACGCAGTCGACCATAGCGGCATGCACCTCCATGTTGGCCGATTCCCAGGCCTTGTTGCCCTCCTTCTCCCAGGGGCGGTGCGATTCGTTGGGTGCCACCGGCGTCTCGTTGGGATCTACAAGTCCCAGTTCCACCATACGGTTGTAACGGTCCTCACGCAGCTTGTCCCAGCCGCCGTCATACACACCTTTGTATTTGGCTATATCCTCCGGCTTGGCATGCAGAGGCCAGTGAGGAGCGTTGTACGACACATACATGAAGAAAGGCTTGTCGTCTCCGTCGTTGGCATAGCCGTCGAGCATATCGATAGCCTTCGTGGTGATATAGTCGGTAGAGTAGAAATTCGGATCCTCGGCCTTCGGGTCAAGAGGCTCCTCATTGTGCACCAGTGAGAAGAGATCGTAGTGGTTGCCCACGCCCCAAATCGTGCCCCAGTGCTCCTCAAAACCACGGTTGCAGGGATAAGTGTCGATGTCCGAGAACGGACGGTTGTCGAATGTGTTGCGGTGCGAAAGCCAGTTCATCTGATCCTCGCGGTTGCCTATACCGGTCGTACGCGACAGATGCCATTTACCGCTCATCGCTGTGTGGTATCCTGCTCCAACTAACACCTCGGGGATAGTCACACACTCTTTGTTGAGGCTAACACCCATAGCGGTGATACCTGCCTGATGCGGATACAGACCCGTCATCAGCGATCCGCGCGACGGGCAGCTGCGGCCCGAATTGAAAAACTGCGTAAAGCGTATACCATTCTCGGCAAGTCCGTCGATATTCGGCGTATTCACTTCGCCTCCGAAGCATCCCGGATCGCTGTAGCCCATATCGTCCACCACGATCAGCATGATGTTGGGCTTCTTGGCTTCCTGCTGCTGTGCCAGGCCGCACACCGGCACCAGAGCCGTAGCGCCTAACAGCAGGCCATTCTTGTTTACTTTTTTCATGGAAATCAAATTGAATATTTTAGTGATTTTGGTTATCTTCGATCTCATTTCTTCCCCCTCTCTTTCGTTCTCCCCCCCCTTTTACTCTGTTTTCGCCCCCCTTTCCTCAGTTTTCTTCTGTTTCCCTGTTTTTCTCCCTCTTCCTTTTCTTCTCTGCAAAGTTAACTTTTTTTCTTTTCTCACAGCCCTATTTTGCGAAAAGATCACTCCTCCGCCTCCTCTTTTTACCCTTTCTCCCTCTTCTTTGCAAAAAAATCGCCCCCACATCTCGGTTATTTCAAAATTTATCACTAATTTTGCACCTGTCTAAGCGGGGACATCGTTTTCCGCCGCACATCAGCCGCAATAGCTCAGTCGGTAGAGCATTTCATTCGTAACGAAAAGGTCGTGGGTTCGAGTCCCACTCGCGGCTCTCCTTAACAAGGGCATCTCCTCCCCAAGAATATTGACATAAAGTGCATGCATTTTCCCCTTCCCCTTGCGCTTTCATTTCCGTGCATTCGTGCCCGGTTCTCATGTCGGTCCGGTAGCTCAGCTGGATAGAGCAACTGCCTTCTAAGCAGTCGGTCCCGCGTTCGAGTCGCGGCCGGATCACTCATCTTCTCCAGAAATACAACGCTGCAAACCATCCCTTCGGTCGGTTTCCGGCGTTTTCTTTTCCCTCTCCCTCCTCTTTCCACTATCCCACTTTTTTTATTTTCCCCGTGCGGCGCTGTCGGCAATCAGCTCGTCGTAGCCGCTGAGGGCGGCGAAGGGCGCAAACTGTGCCGCACGCCCCTGCTGGCTCATCGGGGCGTGGACGGATGAGGTGTGGTGCGGCAGATTGATAATGTCGCTGTAACGGTCGGTGCTGTTGTCATTCATGATGTCCTCCTATCTGCTGATTGCGGTCGCGCTGGGTGGCGCCTTCAGCGTAATTTAATCCTTTGAGTATGGCATTTTTGCCATATCGTTTTTTGATATGCAGCACTGCCTGCTGCCGGCAGTTCTCTTTGTGCAGCATTTCGCGGTGGGCGTGCAACTCGCGCAGCGTCTCGTCGCAATCGGCGAAAAGCGAAAGCTGCACCACTCTTGGCCGCGAGGCCACATCGCTCGCCTTGAGCAGGTTGCACACCGACACATTCAGTCGGCGCACAAGCAGTGACCGATCGATGATGCGGTCGTACACCCCGGCCACTATCCCCACTATCTCCTTCGACGAGCAGGTATATGCCTCGGGGTGCGCAGTGCCGTGGCTATGAGCGGGTTTCTTGCGCCCGTAGTGGTCGGTGACTATCTTACCCGTGTAGGCATCCCTCACGGCCGGATCGGCCAGTGACAGGTGATCGTAACTCACAGTCACCTCTATCAGGTTGGTCACCAGCCCCTTGTCGGTAAGCTTCAGCGCTATGTTGTCGGCCATCTCCAGCATCACATTGCGTGCCTCGGCCGCGCTGTAGGGCCTGTGGAGCACTTGTCCGCTGCTGAGACTATGGGTGGCCGGCCTGTAAGCCTTCACATGAGCCATATCCACCGGCTCCCACCCCCAGGCATGGTCGATGAGCAGTTCGGCATTAACCCCGAAGAGCCTGTAGAGCAGCCCCTCACGCTCAAGCGAGCACCTGGCTATGTCGCCCATGGTGTGGATGCCGTAGGCCGCCAACCTCGTGGCGATCCCGGCTCCCACACGCCAGAAGTCGGTCAGCGGTGTGTGACTCCACAGTGTCCGTCGGTAGCTCATCTCGTCAAGTTCGGCTATGCGCACCCCCTGAGCGTCAGGCGCCATATGCTTCGCCACTATATCCATCGCCACCTTGCAGAGATACATGTTGGTGCCTATCCCGGCTGTGGCCGTGATACCCGTCTCGGCAAGCACCGCCCGGATCATTTTCATCGCCAGCTCATGAGCCGTCATCCGGTATGTCGCCAGGTAAGGGGTAACGTCGATAAACACCTCATCCACCGAGTAGACGTGCACATCCTCCGGCGCCACAAAGCGCAAGTAGATGCTGTAAATCCTGGCGCTGTATTTCATGTAGAGCGACATGCGGGGAGACGCCACGATATAATCCACTGCGAGTTCGGGGCGGGCGTCGAGCAGTTTCTTCGAGTTGGCCATCCCCCACCGCCCGCGGCGCATATTGGCTTCTTTCACCTTACTTACCACCTCAAACAGCCGCGGACGTCCGCCGGTGCCATACTCCTTGAGCGCCGGCGACACCGCCAGACATATCGTCTTGTTGGTGCGCGAGGCATCGGCCACCACCAGCAGCGCATCGAGCGGGTCCAGTCCCCGCTCCACACATTCCACCGATGCGTAAAACGATTTCAGATCTATCGCCACATATTGCCGTTGACTGTTCTTCGCCTCCATATTCCGGTTCGTCTCCTCTGCTCCTTGCATTGCAAAGTTTTTCTCCTTGCATTGCAAAGTTAACTCCCGGCTGGGCAAAAATCCCGCACACCTCCCATTTCTTTGTCCGATATTTTTCCCGCACGGCTCCCCGCGCCCTCCGCCGCGGTGTCAGGGTATGCGCCACTCCTTTTGGAGCCGGCGAAAGCTTCAGCTTCGACCCCTTCCCTCCCCTTATTAGCCATATAAGCGGCCCTATTATTTAAGTAAACAGCATTGCGGAGCAGCTATAGCCCTCCTCCTATTGCCGCCATCTTTCTTTTATCAACACTGTGCTGAGGACGTAGTCCGAAGTCCCGAAGTCCGCTGACCCGAGGCTGCCCTCCCCTCCTGGGCGCCCTACGTCAAGGCAATAAAAAAAACGGAGCGTCATCGCCGACGATCCGTCCTTAAGGGATAATGAAGTATTTTATTTACTTTGCTCTAATACTATTTAGTAAACCTGTATCTTTTCAGTAATAGATTTCGGTATGTTACCTAAATTCTATTTGGAATCCCGCTCAGCCCTTCAACGCTTCAACTTCTAAATATGGGCCTCGCTGAATCCTAGGACAAAGATAATATACTCTTGTTACTATTGCGTTACATATCTTTAACAATGTCAACTCAAAACGATATTTAACCCTTATTAACATTCTCCGCCACTTTTGTAACTTTTCTTTAGCATAAACTCCGGCGCTTTATTACACAACTTCTTTTATTATTTTGTAATTTTGTCCCAAACATCCTACTGCCCCACCGGCAGTGCATATGAAATAAATAATATTTGTATCATCACATATCTGATCATGAACACTAAATCAATCTTGCTGTTGGCAGCCTCCGGCGCTATCATGCTCACCGGATGCAGCAAAAAGCTGAAAGGCTTTGAGGCTGACTATTTCACTGTTAATCCCAATCCGCTCGAAGTCGTCGGCGATAAGGTGCCCGCAAGCGTCACCGCCCGCGTACCGGCAAAATTCTTTGTTAAGAACGCTCAGGTCACAGTCACCCCTTATCTGGTATTCGATGGCAAAGAGGTCGCATCTCAGGCCTACTCGTTCCAGGGCGAGAAAGTGCGCGGCAACGATCCCGTGATCTCATATGACAACGGCGGTTCGGTGACAATCCCCGTCATGTACGAATATCAGCCCGAAATGATGAAGAGCCAGCTTGAGCTCGCCTTCAACGTGCGTCAGGGCAGCAAACAGTATGTGCTCCCCCGCGTGAAAGTGGCCAACGGTGTCATTGCCACCGCTGCCCTCGCTGACGCATCCACCGTCACCCCGGCTCTCGCTCAGGACAAATTCCAGCGCATCATCAACGAGAAATACAACGCTGACATCCACTTCCTCATCAATCAGGCCAACATCCGCGACGGCCAGCTGAAATCCAACGAGATGCTCACTCTCAACGAGCAAATCAAGGACGCCAGCGCCGCTCCCAACCGTCAGATCGAGGAAATCAACATCTCTTCCTACGCTTCGCCCGAAGGCTCGCTCGACCTCAACACCCGTCTGGCTGAAAACCGCGAGAAAAACACTTCCACATATGTCAAGAGCCAGCTGAAGAAGGACAAAATCACCGAGTTCGGCGAACTTACAGCCAACTTCACCCCGGAGGACTGGGAAGGCTTCCAGAAACTCGTTTCGGCTTCCAATATCCAGGACAAAGAGCTGATCCTCAGCGTGCTCTCCATGTACAAAGACCCCGAGCAGCGCGAGAAGGAGATCCGCAACCTCTCCTCAATCTTCGACCAGCTCGCCGACCAGATTCTGCCTCAGTTGCGTAAATCGCGCATCACAGCTTCGATCAATGTTATCGGCAAGAGCGACGAGGAGATTCTCAAAGCTTTCTCCACCGATCCCTCTTCGCTTTCGGTTGACGAGCTACTCTACGCCGCTACACTCGTCGACAGCAACGATGACAAAATGAAGATCTACAACGCTGCCGCCGAGAACTATCCCAACGACTACCGCACCTACAACGACCTCGGCCTCACACAGTATGTGGCCGGCGACTACGATGCTGCCAAGGCCAACTTTGCCAAGGCTACCCGCATGGCTCCCGAAGCTGCCGAGCCGCAGATGAACCTCGGTCTGATCTCGCTTCTTAACAAAGACTACCGTCAGGCTAACCAGAAATTCGGTGCCGCCGCTGGTCTCGGCGAGCTCAACGACGCTATGGGCACCTACTACCTGATGACCGGCGACGCCAACGCCGCTGTAAAAGCCTTCGGCAATGCCAAGACCAACAATGCTGCCCTCTCGCAGATCCTCGCCAAGGACTACAGCAAGGCTAAGAGCACTCTGGCAGGCATCACTTCGCCCAACGCAATGACCTACTACCTTACCGCCATCCTCGGTGCACGCACCAACAATGACACCATGGTCAACAACAATCTCCGTCAGGCCGTGAAGCTCGACCGCTCGCTCGCCGCTAAGGCCGCCAAGGATCTCGAGTTCCAGAACTTCAACCTCTCGGCTATCCTCTGATCACCGACATCATCCTGCCCGCGCCCCTCAAGCGGCTGTGAGGCATAGACACTATTAACACCAATTCACTCGGCAGCAGCGCCCTCCATAGCCCTGCTGCCGAGTATCTAATGATACGAAATGAATAAAAAAATACTCGGCTTCGTTCTGATGGCCGCCATCATCGCCGTAATATCGTGGAAAGCCAAGGCGCCAGAGACCACCATCCCTTCCACCGAAGTGGCCTCCTGGGGCGACCTCGAAGAGGTGAAGATGCCCAAAAGCGTACCCGACTACATCATCCGCTACCAGCCGATGACCGTTTCGTTCAACCGCGAGACACATCAGCCCAACTGGGTGGCATGGGAATTGACTCGCGAAGAGACCGAGGGCGAAATCTCGCGCGACAAAGCCGCAGGATTCTCCGCCGACCCCAATGTGCCTGGATGCCCCTCCCCCTCCGACTACACCCACTCGGGATACGACCGCGGACACATGGCCCCCGCCGGCGACATGAAGTGGAAGCAGAGCGCCATCAATCAGTCGTTCTACATGACCAACATCTGCCCCCAGGCCGGCGAGCTCAACCGCGGAGCTTGGAAAAAACTTGAAGAAAAATGCCGTCAGAAGGCTGCAGCCGACTCGGCCATCGTCATCGTTTGCGGCCCGATCTTCACTCCGGGCGTCGATCACGAAACCATCGGCTACGACACCCGCATCCCCGTGCCAGACAAATTCTTCAAAGTCATCCTGTCGGCCTACGCCGATCCGCCCACAGCCATCGGATTCATCATGCCCAACAGCTACGTGACCGGCGGCATGCAGACATGTGCCGTGAGCGTCGATTCGGTAGAGGCAGTCACCGGATACGACTTCTTTAGCGCTCTCCCCGACGATGTCGAGAACACCCTCGAGGCCCAGTGCGACTTCCCCCGCTGGAGCGTCATCCGACGCAAAAAATAACACCCGTTCCATTTTCTCTCCATTCACAATTTCCCATCCGATCAGCCCCATGACAACCAATACCGACGACACCATTTGCGCCATCTCCACCCCCGCCGGAGTGGGAGGCATCGCCGTAGCACGCATCAGCGGCCCCAAAGCCATCGAAATAGTAGCCTCCGTGTGGCAAGGAAAAGATCTCATGCAATGTCCCGGCCACACCGCGCATCTCGGGCTGATTGTCGACCCTGCATCTCCCTCCACACCCCTCGATCAGGCCGTCGCCACTATCTTCCGCTCCCCCGCATCGTTCACCGGTGAAGATGTGGTGGAGCTCTCCGTCCACGGCTCTACCTTCATCCAGTCGCAGCTCATCAACCTGCTCATCCGGCAGGGTGCACGCATGGCCGAACCCGGCGAATTCACCCGCCGCGCCTTCGCCGCCGGCAAAATGGACCTCGCCGAAGCCGAAGCCGTCGCCGATGTCATCGCCTCCACCTCCGCCGCCTCCCACAGGGTAGCCATGACGCAGATGCGAGGCAAATATTCCACAGCCCTCAACGACCTCCGGGACAAACTCATAGAGATTGCATCGCTCATCGAGCTCGAACTCGACTTCTCCGAAGAAGACGTAGAGTTTGCCGACCGCTCGAGCCTCGCCGACCTCACCCGACTCACACTCGACACCGTAAAACAGCTCGCTCAAACCTTCTCTACCGGCAACGCCATCTCCTCGTTCGACTACCACCGCACGGGGTTCCAGCTCTCGAAACTCGTCAAACTGGACATCCTGCTCAACGGCGAGCCGGTCGATGCCCTCTCGTCGCTCACCTACACGGACCAC
>ERZ779852.1922-NODE-1922-length-18261-cov-4.969516_pt1 | contig 18261 bp, 13 predicted proteins | sample MGYA00511559_ERZ779852 | MGnify/ENA primary metagenome ERZ779852 (study PRJEB29588, sample SAMEA2157977) | human gut metagenome | biome: human gut; feature: human-associated habitat; material: faeces | place: Denmark | collected 2008/2010 ...
GTTGCGCTTAGCCGTAGGCGTTATACTCAGTTGGATAATTCCCCTACATATAGGTAGCGATGGTTTTGCGTCGGGGTAACGCCTTCGGCTAATCGCAACTCCTACAGAGTTGCTATACCTTATTATAAATATACCCAGGGTAGAGGCGCTTTGCACCTCTGCCCTGGGCTTGGAAATCGCACCTCCTACAGGGTTGCTGTAGGAATGTGGCTGGTATGTGATAACTGGCTCTATGAGAGCCGTGACGGTTGCGGAGTTTTGGGCCGCATCATGCGCCGTGCTGGCGTACGCCCATGCGGGCTTCGACTACGTTGACGATGTAGTCGCCCAGCTTCTCGCACTCCTGGATGATATCCATATACATGGTACCACAAGCGTAGGAGTATGCGTGTTCGTTGACATCGTTGATGTTCTGGGTCTTGAGCTGTCCGCGATAGTTGTTGATTTCGGTCTCAAGGTTGAACGAGGTGTTGGGGTCGAAGTTCTCCTTGTGGCGCTTGAACATGGTGTTCATCTGGGTAAGTGCCGAGTCGATGAGTCCAAACATCTGATGTGTGTGGTCGTACTGCTTCTCGGTGAAGTCTTCCTTGCTCTTGAACTTGCGGTTGAGGGTGCGCGCAATGTTGTAACAGCTGTCGCCGATAGACTCTATCTCGCTTATCTCGCGCAGCATGGCGCGTATCTTGGCCTTGGTCTCGTCGCTGAGGTGCGAGTCGCTGACGTTGTCGAGGTAGTTGCCTATCTCAATCTCCATGTGGTCTGATATGCCTTCATACTTCTCGATGCGCGAGAAGAGCTTGATGAACTTATCGCTATCCTTCTCGTAGAGCAACTCATTGACCATGCCAAACATGCGCTGTATACGCTCCGAGTAGCTCTGTATTTCTTTCTGCGCCTCAAGCACTGAGAGCTCGGGGGTCTTCATGATACCGCTCTGGATGAACCGCAGGCGGAAGTCTTCGTCCTCGGCATTGGGTTTCGGCTTGATGAGTCGGCACACGAGTCGCTCTATCTGCGGGATGAACCACACGAGGATAGAGGTGTTGGCGAGGTTGAAGGTGGTGTGGAAGGCAGCGAGCACGAAGCTGAGCTTGGCGGCGTTGGCGAGGAAGCCGGGGTCGCCCTGGTGGAGCGACTCGTCGTAGCCCACAAATCCGCAGACCATGTCGACAAACGGGCGGAACACGAGCAGTATCCAGCACACGCCGAAGAGGTTGAACACCATGTGGGCCAAGGCTGCACGGCGGGCCTGGGCGTTGGCGGTGAGCGCAGCCACATTGGAGGTGACAGTGGTACCGATATTCTCACCCATCACCAAGGCTATACCCTGATAGATGGGCAGCACGCCGGTAGAGCAGAGTATCATGGTGATGGCCATGATGGCTGCCGAGCTCTGCACACACATGGTGAGCAGACTGCCGATGATGAGGAAGGTCACGGTGGTGAGCAGGCTGTTGGGGTCGAAGCTCTGGAAGAAGTCGAGTACAGCCTGGTTGTGGGAGAGGTCCATGTCGATTCCCGTCTGGCGCAGGGTGCCCAGTCCGAGGAACATGAAGGAGATACCGAAAATGAAATCGCCGACCATCTTCCGCTTCTTGGAATAAATCAAGATGATAGCGATGAAGAAAGCCGGCCATACGAAGTCGGTAATGTTGAAAGAGAAACCCGCGCTCATAATCCATGCCGTAAGCGTGGTGCCGATATTGGCTCCCATGATGACGGAGATGGCTTGGGCCAAAGTGAGCAAACCGGCATTGACAAACGATACCGTCATTACGGTAGTGGCGGTAGACGACTGTACCGCGGCTGTAATAAACGTACCGGTAAGGATGCCCATTAAACGGTTGGTTGTCATGGCGCCAAGGATATGGCGCAGCTGTGGTCCTGCCATCTTCTGCAGGCTGTCGCTCATCGTTTTCATACCAAACATAAGCAAGGCTAATGAACCGATAAGCTTAAAAAAAATCCAAATCGACATATTTTTGATAAAAAGTTTGTAAGAAGTCGATAATAATTACTAATTTAGCCCTGTCAATCAAAAGAATCTATCCAATGATGAAACAGATGTTACTTATACGTTGCAAAAATAATAAAAAAGTTTTAAAAGTCAACGTTGGAAGTACACTTTCTGAAGTTTTTTCTGCTTCGGAGCTTAAAATGGACCATGGTCCGGTGTGCGCAAGGGTAAACAATAAGGTGCAAGGCATGCACTACCGGCTCTACAACGACAAGGATGTGGAGTTTCTGGATATGCGGTCGGGCTCGGGGTCACGCACGTACACGCGTACCTTATTTTTTATATGTTGCAAGGCCATCAACGACCTCTACGGCAATGTGGAGGTGCGTATAGATATACCGGTGTCTAAGGGTTACTATGTACACGTCAAGCTGGGAAGAGACATTACCGCCGACGATGTGGCACGTATACGCTGCCGCATGCAGGAGATAATAGACGCCGACACGCCCATACGCCGCCGCATGGTGACTGCCGAGGAAGCCATACGCCTCTTCAGCGAGAAGGGCGACATGTCGAAGGTGAAGCTGCTCAAAGGCCAGGGCAAGCTCTATACGGTGTACTACCAGATAGACGACTTCATCGACTATTTCTACGGTGCCCTGCTGACCAGCACCAGTGAGGTCTATCTCTTTGACCTCGTGGCCTACAGCGATGGTATGCTGCTGCGCGTCCCCTCGCGCGAAGATCCCGGTCAGTTGTGCCCAATGCCCCGCCAGCAGAAGATGTTTGATGTGTTTAAGGAGCACCACGAGTGGCAGAACATCATCGGTCTGCGCACCGTGGGCGACCTCAACGACGCCGTGGACAAGGGGTTTGCCACAGACATCATCAATGTGAACGAGGCGCTGCAGGAGAAGAAGATAGCCCGCATCGCCGACCAGATAGCCGCGCGCCACGATGTGAAGCTGGTGCTGCTGGCCGGTCCGTCGTCGTCGGGAAAGACCACAACCTGCAAGCGACTGAGCATACAGCTGCTCACCTGCGGGCTCAAGCCACTCCAGATATCGCTCGACGACTACTTCATAGACCGCGACAAGACTCCGCTCGACGCCAATGGCGAGTATGACTATGAGAGCATACACGCCCTCAACATAGCCCTCATCAACGAGCAGTTTAATGCCCTCTTCAAGGGCGAGGAGATAGAGTTGCCCAGATACAACTTCCAGGCGGGCAAGAGCGAGAAGAGCGGCAAGCGGCTGAAGCTGGGCCCCAACGACATAGTGGTGGTCGAAGGCATACACGCCCTCAACCCCGAGCTCACCGCCCAGATTCCCGAGCAGCAGAAGTTCCGCGTGTATGTGTCGGCACTCACCACCATCCTGCTCGACGAGCACAACTATATCCCCACGACCGACAACCGGTTGCTGCGCCGCATCATACGCGACTACAAGTATCGTGGCGTAAGCGCCCAGGAGAGCATACACCGCTGGCCCAGCGTGCGCGCCGGCGAGGAACGGTGGATATTCCCCTACCAGGAGAATGCCGACGCCATGTTCAACAGTGCCATGCTCTACGAACTGGCCGTCATCAAACAGCAGGCTGAACCGCTGCTCGAGCAGGTGCCCGAAAACTGCGAGGAATATGCCGAGGCACACCGCCTGCTCAAGTTCCTGCGCTATTTCCATGCTATCTCTTACCGTCAACTGGCTCCCACCAGTCTGCTGCGCGAGTTCCTTGGCGGTAGTTCATTCAAATACTAAAACTAAAACAGTTATTCATTTTACCTTGACATCCTGTTATGGAAGAAGACATCGTGATCAAAGAGTTGGACCAGGTTGTAGTAAGATTCTCTGGCGACTCCGGTGACGGCATGCAATTGGCCGGCAACATCTTTTCTACCATTTCTGCCACCGTGGGCAACGACATCAGTACCTTCCCCGATTATCCTGCCGACATCCGTGCCCCGCAAGGCTCGCTTACGGGTGTTTCCGGATTCCAGGTGCACATCGGCGACGGCACGGTATATACTCCCGGTGACCGTTGTGACGTGCTGGTGGCGATGAATGCCGCTGCGCTGAAGACCCAGTACAAGTATACGAGGCCCCAGGCCACCATCATCATCGACACCGACAGCTTCGGTCCCAACGACCTGCGCAAGGCCGATTTTCTCACCGACGACTATCTGGGCGAACTGGGCATAGACCCCGACTGCGTGGTGGCTTGCCCCATCACCACGATGGTGAAACACTGTCTGGAAGACTCGGGTATGGACAACAAGAGCATCCTCAAGTGTCGCAACATGTTTGCCCTGGGAATGGTGTGCTGGTTGTTTGACCGCAATCTTGAACTCGCCGAAGAGTTCTTGCACCATAAGTTTGGCAAGAAACCCCAGGTGGCTGAGGCCAACATACGCGTGGTGCATGCCGGCTACGACTATGCCCATAACACCCATGCCGGCGTGCCCGCCACCTATCGCATAGAGACCCACTCCAAGGTGCCCGGACGCTATATGGACATCACCGGCAACAAGGCTACCGCCTACGGACTGATAGCCGCCGCCGAAAAGGCAGGACTGAAGCTGTATCTGGGTTCATACCCCATCACTCCCGCCACCGACATACTGCACGAACTGTCCAAGCACAAGTCGTGTGGCGTCATCACGGTGCAGTGTGAAGACGAGATATCGGCTTGCGCCAGCGCCATAGGAGCCTCGTTTGCCGGAGCACTGGCAGCCACCTCTACCTCGGGTCCCGGCATCTGTCTGAAGAGCGAGGCCATCAACCTGGCTGTCATCGACGAGCTGCCACTGGTCATCATCGACGTTCAGCGTGGCGGTCCCTCGACCGGTCTGCCCACCAAGAGCGAGCAGACCGACCTGTTGCAGGTGCTCTGCGGCCGCAACGGCGAGAGCCCCATGCCCGTAATCGCTGCCACCAGCCCCACCGACTGCTTCTCGGCAGCCTACATGGCAGCCAAGATAGCCCTGGAGCATCTCACCCCCGTGGTGCTGCTCACCGACGCCTTCATCGCCAACGGTTCGGCGGCATGGCGTCTGCCCAAGATGGACGACCTGCCCGAGATACATCCCCACTATGCCACCAGCGACCAGCGCTACAGGTATACCCCCTATCAGCGCGACCCCGAAACCTGTGTGCGCTATTGGGCTATACCCGGACAGGAAGGCTATACACACATTCTGGGCGGACTGGAGAAGGACGGCAAGACCGGCAGCATATCGACCGAGCCCGAGAACCACGATCTGATGGACCATCTGCGCTCGCGCAAGGTGGCTCGCATCGAAGTGCCCGACCTCGAGGTGCAGGGCGACAAGGACGACGCCGAACTGCTCATCGTGGGATTTGGTTCGACCTACGGCCATCTGCTCTCCACGCTCAAGGAACTGCGTGGCAAGGGTTACAAGGTGGCACTGGCACAGTTCAAGTATGTCAACCCGCTGCCTCACAATACCGTCGAGGTGCTCAACCGCTATCCCAAGGTGGTGGTGGCCGAACAGAATCTGGGTCAGCTGGCTGCGCTGCTGCGTATACGCATCAACAACTTCTCGCCCTACCAATATAATAAGGTGAAAGGCCAGCCCTTTGTGGTCAGCGAGCTCACCGAAGAGTTTGAGAAGATACTGCTTGCGCCCAACCGCACCAAGACCGGCCTCACCTATGAGGACAACATCATCGCTTAACCCTTAACAGAAGTCATTATGAACGAATATACAGCCAACGATTACAAGAAAGGGCAGCCACGATGGTGCCCTGGATGTGGCGACCATTTCTTCCTGTCCAGTCTGCACAAAGCCATGGCCGAACTGGGCGTTCCTCCCTATCAGACGGCAGTAATCAGCGGCATAGGCTGCTCCAGCCGTCTGCCCTATTACGTCAACACCTATGCCATGCAGACCATCCACGGACGTGCGGCAGCCATTGCTACCGGTACCAAGATAGTGAACCCCGACCTCGCCGTATGGCAGATTAGCGGCGACGGCGACGGACTGGCCATCGGAGGCAACCACTTCATCCACGCCATGCGCCGCAATATCGACCTCAATATGATACTGCTCAACAACCGTATCTACGGACTCACCAAGGGTCAGTATAGTCCTACATCGCCACGCGGTTTCGTCTCCAAGTCTTCACCCTATGGTACGGTGGAAGACCCCTTCCGCCCCGCCGAACTCTGCTTTGGCGCCCGCGGACGCTTCTTCGCCCGAGCTGTGGCCAACGACGGTGCCGGCACTGTGGAAATCCTCAAGCGTGCCTACCAGCACAAGGGAGCCTCGGTGTGCGAGATTCTGCAGAACTGCATGATATTCAACAATGGTTGCTATGCTCCCATCTATACCCGCGAAGGTCGTAGCCGCAATGCCATCTACGTGGAAGACGGCAAGCCGCTGGTTTTCGGCGAAAACCATGAATATGGACTCGTGCAGGAAGGCTTCGGACTCAAGGTGGTCGAGATTGGACGCGACGGATATACCCTCGACGACATCCTCGTACACGACAGCCACTGCGAGGACAACACCCTGCAGCTCAAGCTCGCCATGATGGACAATGAGCACGGTTTCCCTGTGGCTCTCGGCGTGATACGCGATGTCGAGGCACCTACCTACGACAGCTGCGTCAACCAGCAGGTGGAAGAAGTCAAGGCCCAGAAGCCTTACCACAACTTTGAGGAACTGCTTGAGACCAACGACATCTGGGAGGTGAAGTAGCAACGTCATCCCCGCACCATCCACCCTTACCTCCGCCGGTGCCGAGATACTCTCCTTCGGCCCCGAGATGGTGAAATATAAGGCATCTTGGTGAAAAACAAGCGAAAACATTTGCAAAGTTGGGAAAATATGCGTAACTTTGCATCGTTCAGTGGAATGAGGGACTCCAACCGGAGTTCCTCATTTTTTAATAATAACCGTATGATAGATAAAAACGTTGTAAAAAGCGTAGTAGAGGAATGGCTTAAGGATAAGGAGTATTTCCTCGTGGATGTAGAGATTAGTACAGACAACCGTATCGTAGTCGAAATCGACCATGCCGATGGCGTGTGGATTGAAGACTGCGTAGAGCTGAGCAGGTTTATCGAAGACCATCTGAGCCGTGATGAAGAAGACTTCGAGCTTGAGGTGGGTTCAGCCGGCCTGGGCCAGCCTTTCAAGGTTCCCCAGCAATACATCAACTTCATTGGCGAAGAGGTCGAGGTGCTCGATGCCGACGGTATCAAGGTGCGCGGCACGCTGAAGAGCGTTGACGGCAACGACTTTGTGGTCAGCGTGAGCGAGAAGGTAAAGGTAGAGGGCAAGAAGCGCCCCCAGCTCATGGATGTCGACCACCACTATCAGATGGATAAGGTGAAATATACTAAATACTTAATAAGTTTCAAATAAGCTATGGCAGCAAAGAAAACAAACGAGGTGACAATCAGTATGATTGATACCTTCAAGGAGTTTAAGGATACTAAGAACATAGACCGCACCACACTGGTGAGCGTGCTTGAAGAGAGCTTCCGCAACGTGTTGGCCAAGATTTACGGCAGCGACGAGAACTTCGACGTGATTGTCAACCCCGACAAGGGCGACTTCGAAATCTATCGCAACCGCGTGGTCGTTAACGACGGTGAGGTGCAGGACGAGAATAAGGAAATCAGCCTGACCGACGCCCGCAAGATTGAGCCCGACTACGAGGTGGGCGAGGACGTTTCGGAGAGCGTGAACTTTGCCAAGTTCGGCCGCCGCGCCATCCTTACCCTCCGCCAGACCCTGGCGTCCAAGATACTGGAGCTGGAGCACGACTCGCTCTATAATAAATATAAGGACCGCGAGGGCCAGGTTATCTCTGCCGAAGTATACCAGATATGGAAGCGTGAGGTACTTCTTGTCGATGACGAGAACAACGAGCTCATCCTGCCCAAGGCAGAGCAGATACCCTCCGATGTGTACCGCAAGGGCGAGACCATTCGTGCCGTGATAGAGCGCGTGACCAATGACAACAACAACCCCAAGATCATCCTGAGCCGTACCAGCCCCAAGTTCCTGGAGCGATTGCTCGAGGCCGAGGTGCCCGAGATAGCCGATGGTCTGATTGTCATCAAGAAGATTGCCCGCATGCCCGGCGAGCGCGCCAAGGTTGCCGTTGAGAGCTTCGACGACCGCATCGACCCCGTAGGAGCCTGCGTGGGAGTCAAGGGAAGCCGCGTGCATGGCATCGTGCATGAGTTGGGCAACGAGAACATCGACGTCATCAACTGGACCGCCAATACCAAGCTCTATATCCAGCGTGCGCTGAGTCCTGCACGTATCAGCAGCATCAGCGTGAACGAGGAAGAGCACAAGGCCGAGGTCTATCTCCAGCCCGAGGAGGTCAGCCTGGCTATCGGCCGTGGCGGTATGAACATCAAGCTGGCTTCGCTGCTCACCGAGTACACTATCGACGTATTCCGTGACGTTACAGGCAACGAGGTCGAGGAAGACATCTATCTGGACGAGTTCTCCGACGAGATCGACCAGTGGGTTATCGACGCTGTCAAGGCGCTCGGACTCGACACAGCCAAGCAGGTAATCTCGGCTCCACGCGAGATGCTTATCGAGAAGGCCGACCTCGAAGAAGAGACCGTCGACCACATGCTCGATGTGCTGCGTGCTGAATTTGAACAATAATAGAAAACAATTAAGAGAAAGGAAGAGGTAATTAATGAGTATCAGATTAAATAAAGCATTAAGAGAACTGAACATCGGACTCCAGACGGCAGTGGAGTTCTTGGAGAAGAGAAAAGAACTGGGCGAAGTGAAGTCAGAGCCCAGCTTCAAGCTGAACGACGAGCAGTACAATGCTCTTCTCGAAGCGTTCAAGCAAGATGCTGATGTAAGAAACAAGGCAGAGCTGATGTCCCACAAGAAGCAACAGGACAAGAAGCAGGCTGCCGAAGAGAAGAAGCAGGCTGCCGAGGACAAGAAGCAGACCGCCGAAGCACAGCCGAAGACCAAGTCGCAGACCTTTAATGTGATTGGCAAGATAGACCTTGACAGCCTCAATAAGAAGCCAAAGTCACCCGCGCCAGCTGCTACTCCTGCCTCCGACAATACCGAGAGTAAGACCGCTGCCGTAAGTCAGAAACCGGAAGAGAAGAAAGTCGAATCCAAGGTGGAAGCACCCAAGGAGGAAAAGCCCGTAGCCAAGGAGCCCCCCAAGGCCGAGAAGCCTGTGGCTGCACCTGTGGCAGAGAAGAAGGAAGAGAATCCCGCCGCAGCCCCCGTGGCCGAGAAGGCTCCCGAGGCCCCTGCCCAGGAGAAGGCTCCCGCCGAGAAGGCTCCTGCTACAGCCGGAGTCTTCAAGCTCCCCACCGAAGCCAAGAACCCCAATGCCCCCAAGGTCAATGTGCTGGGCAAGATAGACCTTGACGCCATCAACCAGAGCACCCGACCCAAGAAGAAGACCAAGGAGGAAAAGCGAAAGGAGCGTGAGGAAAAGGCACAGGCCAAGAACGGCGAGAAGAAGAAGCGCCAGCGCATAGGAAAGGAGCGCGTGGACATCAACGCCGAGGCTGAGAGCAACAACGGCCGCAACAAGAAGAAGAACGGTAACGGCAACAACAATAACCCCAATGCCAACAACGCCAATAATGCCAACAACGGTGGCAACGGCAAGAATGGCAAGAACCGCAAGCGCAACCAGAAGCCTCTCGAGGTAGACGACGAAGCTGTAGCACGCCAGGTGAAAGAGACACTTGCCCGCCTTACCAACAAGAACCAGAACAAGAAGGGCGCCAAGTACCGCAAGGAGAAGCGAGAGGCCGTCCAGGAGAAACTCTCCCAGGAGGCAAAGGCCGAGCGCAAGGAGAGCAAGACGCTCAAGCTCACCGAGTTTGTTACCGTGAGCGAGCTCGCCACGATGATGGACGTGAGCGTCACCCAGGTCATCTCTACCCTCATGGGCGTAGGCATCATGGTGTCTATCAACCAGCGCCTCGACGCCGAGACCATCAACCTGGTGGCCGAAGAGTTCGGCTTCAAGACCGAGTATGTGAGTGCTGAGGTTCAGGAAGCCGTGAGCGTAGAGGAAGACGACGAAGCCGACCTCGTGTCGCGTGCGCCAATCGTTACCGTGATGGGCCACGTAGACCACGGTAAGACCTCGCTGCTCGACCATATCCGCAATACCAACGTGATAGCCGGCGAGGCCGGAGGTATCACCCAGCACATCGGCGCCTATAGCGTGACGATGAAGAACGGCCGCAAGGTGACCTTCCTCGATACCCCTGGCCACGAGGCGTTTACCGCCATGCGTGCCCGTGGTGCCCAGGTTACCGATATCGCCATCATCATCATCGCTGCCGACGACTCTGTGATGCCCACCACCAAGGAGGCCATCGCCCATGCCCAGGCTGCCGGCGTGCCCATGGTGTTTGCCATCAACAAGATAGACAAGCCCGGAGCCAACCCCGACAAGATACGCGAGGACCTCGCTAACATGAACCTGCTGGTCGAAGAGTGGGGTGGCAAGTATCAGTGCCAGGAGATTAGTGCCAAGAAGGGCATCGGTGTCGACGAACTGATGGAGAAGGTGCTGCTCGAGGCCGATATGCTCGACCTCAAGGCCAACCCCAACCGCAAGGCTGTGGGCACCATCATCGAGTCGTCGCTCGACAAGGGCCGCGGCTATGTCAGCACCGTGCTGATTGGCAACGGTACCCTCAAGGTGGGCGACTACGTGATAGCCGGTACCAGCTGGGGACGCATCAAGGCCATGTTCAATGAGCGCAACCAGCGCATCGACAGTGCCAAGCCCGCCGAGCCCGCCATCATCCTGGGTCTCAACGGCGCTCCCACTGCCGGCGATGCCTTCCACGTGCTCGATACCGAGCAGGAGGTGCGCGAGATAGCCAACAAGCGCGAGCAGCTGCAGCGCGAGCAGGGTCTGCGCACCCAGAAGCGACTCTCCCTCGACGACATCTCCCACCGCATCGCCCTCGGCTCGTTCAAGGAGCTCAATATCATCGTCAAGGGTGATACCGACGGTAGTATCGAGGCTCTCAGCGACTCGTTCATCAAGCTCTCTACAGAGAAAATCAATGTCAACGTCATCCACAAGGCTGTGGGCCAGATTTCGGAGAGCGATGTTACCCTCGCCGACGCGTCCGACGCCATCATCGTGGGCTTCCAGGTACGTCCTTCGGCTGCCGCGCGCAAGCTCGCCGACCAGGAAGGCGTAGAAATCAATACCTACTCCGTCATCTACGACGCCATCGACGACGTAACCTCTGCCATGGAGGGTATGCTCGACAAGGTGAAGAAGGAAATCATCACCGGACAGGTAGAGGTGCGCCAGGTCTACAAGATTTCCAAGGTGGGTGCCGTTGCCGGATGTCTCGTTACCGAAGGCAAGGTACACAGCAAGGACAAGGCGCGCGTCATCCGCGACGGTATCGTGGTCAAGACCGCTCCTATCGACTCGCTCAAGCGCTATAAGGACGATGTGAAGGAGGTACCCACAGGTATGGAGTGTGGTATCAGTCTGGTCAACTACAACGACATCCTCGAGGGCGACATCCTCGAGACCTTCACCGAGATAGAGGTAGAGCAGAAGCTCTAAGTCCGGCAGGATAGCCATACTATTGACTTAATAAGGCTATAAGCGGAAATATAGGTAGTGGCATCCTGTTCGTAGAAGAGGGTGTCACTATCATGGTTAATACGACAGAGTGTATCGGGGAGATGTGTATCCAGCCCGTTCGCTCATATGTCATGACACATTAAATCAATGGCAGACAAAGAGAAAAATGAGTTTGTAAGACAGGTGGCCGACCAGAAGTACGAGTTCGGGTTTACCACCAATGTGCATACAGATATTATCGATAAGGGACTCAACGAGGATGTGGTGCGCCTTATCTCGCAGAAGAAGGGAGAGCCCGAGTGGCTGCTCGACTTCCGCCTGAAGGCATTCCGCTACTGGCTCACCCAGCCCCAGCCCACGTGGGGCCACGTGCATTTGCCGGAGATAGACTACCAGGCCATCTCCTACTATGCCGACCCGCTCGCCAAGAAGCCCAAGGACAACAAGATAGACCCCGAGCTCGAGAAGACCTTCGACAAGCTCGGCATACCCCTCGAAGAGCGGCTCGCGCTCAGCGGCACCGCTGTCGACGCCATCATGGACTCCGTGTCGGTGAAGACCACCTTCAAGGAGCAGCTCCGCGAGAAGGGAGTCATCTTCTGCAGCATCGGCGAAGCCGTCAAGGAGCATCCCCAGTTGGTGCGCGAGTACCTGGGCTCGGTCGTTCCCTACCGCGACAATTTCTTTGCAGCACTCAACAGTGCCGTCTTCAGCGACGGCTCGTTCGTCTATATCCCCAAGGGCGTGCGCTGCCCGATGGAGCTGAGCAGCTACTTCCGCATCAACGCCCGCAACACGGGCCAGTTTGAGCGCACGCTCATCGTAGCCGAAGACGACAGCTACGTGTCCTACCTCGAGGGCTGCACCGCACCCATGCGCGACGAGAACCAGCTCCATGCTGCCATCGTCGAGATTATCGTCAAGGACAACGCCGAGGTCAAATACTCCACCGTGCAGAACTGGTACCCCGGCGACGAGCACGGCAAGGGCGGCGTGCTCAACCTTGTGACCAAGCGAGGCGACCTGCGGGGCAACAACTCCAAGCTCAGCTGGACCCAGGTCGAGACTGGCTCGGCCATCACATGGAAATATCCTTCCTGCGTCCTCCGTGGCGACGGTTCTCAGGCCGAGTTCTATTCGGTTGCCGTCACCAACCACTATCAGGAGGCCGACACCGGTACCAAGATGATACACATGGGCAAGAACACCAAGAGCACCATCATCTCCAAGGGTATCTCTGCCGGACACAGCCAGAACTCCTACCGCGGACTGGTGCGCGCTACCAGCAATGCAGACAACGCCCGCAACTACAGTTCCTGCGACTCGTTGCTGCTGGGTTCCGACTGCGGAGCCCACACCTTCCCCTATATGGATATCCACAACGACACAGCCATCGTGGAGCACGAGGCTACCACCTCCAAGATTTCGGAAGACCAGTTGTTCTACTGCAATCAGCGAGGCATACCCACCGAGCAGGCCGTAGGTCTCATCGTCAACGGCTATGCCAAGGAGGTGCTCACCAAGCTGCCCATGGAGTTTGCCGTTGAGGCTCAGAAACTACTCAGTGTATCACTCGAAGGAACCGTAGGTTAGACCGTTATGCGACAGATTGTTACCCTATTGATGCTGGTCATGGCTGCCTCGGTGCAGGCCCAGGACGACGACAGCCCCCGTTGGTCTGTCGACGCCCACATTGGTGGCAACGCCCTTGTCAGTGGCTCCGCCTCGGGCGGCGATGTGCCCCTCTATCGTTCGGGCTCCACTTCCCAGTCGGGTCTGGTCACCCGGCTTCATGTCGAGTACCTTCTGCCCATCTATTTTCCCCTCAGCGTCAAGGCCGGATATGAGCACGAAGAGATTACGATGCTCAAGGGCGACGCCTCCTACGACCTCAGCCAGCTCTCCCTTGGTGCCCGCTGGCGCCCGGCTTCGCCCCTGTGGCACGTGCAGCCCTATGCCGGCTTCGATGTGCTCTGGGCACCGTCGGCAGAGCGCGGCGGCATGGATATGGAGACCCGGATCGGCTCTCTCAACTATTCCTACCGCGCCCGAGGCGTGGTGCGCATGCCCCGATTCAGCATGGGCCCCGTCGTAGGCGCCGACATCTATCTTTTTTCCCATATAGCCCTCCAGGCAGAGTACAGCTACCGCCTGGGGCTTGGCTCCCATTATCATGTCGATTACTCCGACAGCCGTTCCCACACCGTTTCAGCCTACTGTCATGGACAGCCCCATCGTCACGTGTTGACCGTGGGACTCAAGATTGACTTCCCCTTCCGTTTCGACAGCGACGATGTGCGCGGACTGTTGCAGGGGCTGTTAGATTTGTATTAATTCACCATAAACCATTACATATATGTTAGAGGTAAGAAATCTGCATGCTACCATAGCAGGCAAAGAGATATTAAGAGGCATCAATCTCACCATCGGCGACGGTGAGATCCATGCCATCATGGGCCCCAACGGTTCGGGCAAGTCCACGCTCAGCGCCGTCCTTACCGGCAACCCGCTCTACACCGTTACCGAGGGCGAAGCCATCTTCAACGGCAAGAACCTCCTGGACATGAAGCCCGAAGACCGCGCCCGCGAGGGACTCTTCCTCTCCTTCCAGTATCCCGTCGAGATACCCGGCGTGTCGATGACCAACTTCATGAAGGCCGCCGTCAATGCCAAGCGCGAGTACCAGGGTCTGGAGCCACTCAACGCCAGCGAGTTTATCAAGCTCATGCGCGAGAAGCGACAGATAGTAGAGCTCGACAGCAAGCTCTCCCACCGCAGCGTCAACGAGGGCTTCTCCGGCGGCGAGAAGAAGCGCAACGAGATCTTCCAGATGGCCATGCTCGAGCCACGGCTGAGCATCCTCGACGAGACCGACTCCGGTCTGGATGTCGACGCCATGCGCATCGTGGCCGATGGTGTCAACAAGATGCACACCCCCGAGACCTCAGCCATCGTCATCACCCACTACGAGCGTCTGCTCGATATGATCAAGCCCAGCGTGGTCCATGTGCTCTACCGCGGACGCATCGTCAAGACCGCCGGACCCGAACTCGCCAAGGAGATAGAGCAGCGCGGCTACGACTGGATTAAGGCCGAGGCCAACGAGTAAGCCTCCGCTCCACCTTATTATATATATAGATATGAACAGCGAACAACAGTATATCGATCTCTATACCCAGAGCTCGGGTATCATCAACGCCCACTCGGCGCCGGTGATGAACGCATTGCGCGAGCAGGCCTTCGCCGACTTCAGGCGTATGGGCTTCCCCACGCGCAAGGTAGAGCGATATAAGTATACCGACGTGGCCAAGCTCTTCGAGCCCGACTACGGGCTCAACCTCAACCGCCTCGACATCCCCGTCAACCCCTACGACGCCTTCCGCTGCGATGTGCCCAATCTCAGCACCTCGCTCTACTTCGTGGTCAACGACAGCTTCTACACCCGCCAGCTGCCCCAGGCCCATCTGCCCGAGGGAGTCATCGTCGACAGCCTCTGCCGGGTGGCAGCCACGCAGCCCCAGCTCGTAGAGCCCTACTACGGACGCCTCGCCCAGACCGGAGCCGACGCCCTCGTGGCGCTCAACACCATGCTTGCCCAGGACGGACTCTTCATCTACGTGCCACGCCATGTGCGCATGGACCGCACCGTGCAGATTATCAACATCCTGCGTTCCGATGTCGACCTCATGGTCAACCGCCGCGTGCTTATCGTCGTAGAGCAGGGCGCCGAGGCACGGTTCCTCTTCTGCGACCACGCAGCCGACGACCGCCGCTTCCTCGCCACCCAGGTCATCGAGGCCTACGTGGGCGACAACGCCAGCCTCGACCTCTACTGCATGGAAGAGACCCACATACGCAATACCCGCACCAGCAACGTCTTCATCGAGCAGCAGGCCAACAGCCGCGTCAACCACAATGTCATCACCCTGCACAACGGCACTACCGTCAACCGCCTCGACCTCACCTTCAGAGGCGAGGGAGCCGAGTGCTGCTGCAACGGATGCGTTATCGCCGACAAGACACAGCGCGTAGACAACAATACGCTCATAGACCACCAGGTGCCCCACTGCACCAGCAACGAGCTCTACAAGTACGTGCTCGACGACAACGCCGTGGGAGCCTTCGCCGGACGCGTGCTCGTGCGCCACGGAGCCCAGAAGACCTCCTCGCAGGAAACCAACCAGAACCTCTGCGCCTCGCGTACCGCCCGCATGTACACCCAGCCCATGCTCGAAATCTATGCCGACGATGTCAAGTGCGCCCATGGCAGCACCGTCGGCCAGCTCAACGATGCAGCCCTCTTCTATATGCGCCAGCGCGGCATCAGCCTCGACGAGGCACGGCTGTTGCTCGAGTTCGCCTTTATCAATGAGGTTATCGACACCATCCGCCTCGAACCCCTCAAGGACCGGCTCCACTACCTCGTAGAGAAGCGCTTCCGCGGCGAACTCAACAAGTGTGAGGGATGTAAACTTTGTCATTAAGCCTATGTATGATATCCATCAGGTGCGCGCCGATTTCCCCATCCTCTCGCGCACCATCTACGACAAACCCCTGATATATCTCGACAACGGCGCCACCACCCAGAAGCCGCTGTGTGTCCTCGACGCCATGCGCGACGAGTATCTCAATGTCAATTCCAACGTACACCGAGGCGTACACTGGCTCTCCCAGCAGGCCACCGAGCTCCACGAGGCAGCCCGCGAGACCGTGCGCCGCTTCATCAACGCCCGTTCCACCTCAGAGATAGTCTTCACCCGAGGCACCACCGAGGGCCTCAATCTCGTGGCATCATCCTTCGCCGATGCCTGCATGACCGAGGGCGACGAGGTCATCGTCTCCGTCATGGAGCACCACTCCAACATCGTGCCCTGGCAGCTCCAGGCACGCAAGCGCGGCATCGTGGTCAAGGTGATACCCATCAACGAGCGCGGCGAGCTGCTCCTCGATGAGTATGAGCGCCTCTTCACCCCGCGCACACGCATCGTCAGCATCTGCCATGTCAGCAATGTGCTGGGCACCGTCAATCCCGTAGAGCAGATGGTAAGCATCGCCCACGCCCACAACGTGCCCGTGATGGTCGACGGCGCCCAGAGCGCACCCCACATCCCCGTCGATGTGCAGCAGATAGACTGCGACTTCTTCGCCTTCAGCGGCCACAAGATGTACGGCCCCACCGGCGTCGGCGTGCTCTATGGCAAGGAAGAGTGGCTCGACCGCCTGCCTCCCTATCAGGGCGGTGGCGAGATGATAGAGCACGTCAGCTTCGAGCATACCACCTTCGAGCGCCCGCCCCTCAAGTTTGAGGCAGGCACCCCCGACTATATCGCCACCCACGGTCTGGCCACAGCCATCGACTACATCGAGCGGCTGGGCATGGACAACATCAGCGCCCACGAGCACCGACTCACCAGCTACGCTATGGACCGTCTCGGCGCCATACCCGGCATGCGCATCTTCGGAACCTCCGACCGCAAGGACGCCGTCATCAGCTTCCTCGTCGGCGACATCCACCCCATGGACATGGGCACCCTGCTCGACCGCCTGGGCATCGCCGTGCGCACCGGCCACCACTGCGCCCAGCCCCTCATCGACCACCTGGGCATCCTCGGCACCGTCCGCGCCTCCTTCGGCCTCTACAACACCTGTGAAGAGATAGACCGTCTGGCAGAGAGCATCGAGCGCGTCGCGCGCATGTTCTAATCCCTACCCCCTCATGGCAGAGCCACGGCCCCAGCAGCACCCTACGCGTCCTGCTGGGCCTGTGGCTCTGCCGTTTCTTGCCCATCGCCGTCCCGCGAGTCCCAGCCGCCGTCCCCATTAGTCCTCCGCCGTCCCACGACTCTCCTCTGTTCTCCCATTAGTCCCCTCCGCCGCCGCCCCAGTTAGTCCTCCCAGCAGCTGCGAGTCCCCTCTGTTCTCCCATTAGTCCCCTCCGCCGCTGCGCGAGTTTTCTCCGTTCTCCCACGACTCCTCTCCGCCGCCGCGCAGACCGCCGTTGCCCATGCGCAGACCACCATTGCCGCCGCGTATCGTAAGTCACGTGCCCACGTATCGTACGATACGTGCTCTCGTGCCGACCGACGCGCGCTCCCGTTTCAACCGTTACGAGCCCGCCATGACCATCGCCACAACCCCCAATGCGTTCACGCCAACCCCCAATACGGTCATGCCACCCCCCCAATACGGTCATGCCGTTTCCCGAACGCGTCATAATCATTACCATGGCAGTCATCAATATTGCAGAGTTGGATATACATGTAGCAGAGTTGCCCATAGACAATGAAGAGTTGGCCACAAGTGTTTCAGAGTTCGCCCCAAGTTATCCCACGGTGGCAGGCGACAATGCAAAGGGAAGCACCTCGCCGGCGGCATCGTAATTGATACCAATGACAAGCCCACATCCAATCGTCAGCTATCCATGAGCAGCAGCAACTCTGACGGAGTTGCGATTTCTCAGCCCAGTGTTGAGTGGCGAAGCACCTCTACCCTGGGTAAGGATATAAAAAAAGATCGCAACTCTGTAGGAGTTGCGATTAGCCGAAGGCGTTACCCGCAGCAGGATAATAGGCAGGAATGGGTTGGTGGAAATAACAAGATTGAGTATAACGCCTACGGCTAAACGCAACTCTTACAGAGTAGCCATATTAGTGGGGACATTACCCAGGGTAGCGGGCCATGCCCGCAACC
>ERZ779852.1924-NODE-1924-length-18257-cov-2.587573_pt1 | contig 18257 bp, 10 predicted proteins | sample MGYA00511559_ERZ779852 | MGnify/ENA primary metagenome ERZ779852 (study PRJEB29588, sample SAMEA2157977) | human gut metagenome | biome: human gut; feature: human-associated habitat; material: faeces | place: Denmark | collected 2008/2010 ...
GAGTGTGACGCGACGTTGAAGCTCATCGACCAGTTGGACGACAACTTCGACCGTGCCGTGTCGATGATGTACCATTGCAAGGGTAAGATCATCGTGACGGGTGTAGGCAAGAGTGGAAACATTGGCGCCAAGATCGCCGCTACGCTCTCCTCTACGGGCACGCCGGCCTTCTTTATCAATCCGCTCGACGTCTATCATGGCGACCTCGGCGTGATGACCAAGGATGATGTGGTGCTCGCTTTGTCCAACTCGGGACAGACTGACGAGTTGCTGCGCTTCATCCCCATGGTGCTCCACATGAACGTGCCTATCATCGGCATGAGTGGCAATCCTCAGTCCCTGTTGGCGAAGTATGCTACGGCCCACCTGCTGGTGAAGGTCGAGAAGGAGGCTTGCCCGCTCAACCTGGCGCCGACCAGTTCCACGACCGCTGCCCTCGTCATGGGCGACGCGCTTGCCATCGCATTGATGGAGGTCCGCGACTTCAAGCCCAAGGACTTTGCACAGTTCCATCCGGGTGGTGAATTGGGTAAGCGACTCCTCACCACCGCGCAGGACGTGATGCGGAGCGACGACCTGCCTATCATCCCGAAGGAAATGCACCTCGGCGAGGCTATCATCCACGTGAGCAAGGGCAAACTCGGACTGGGTGTGGCTCTGGAGGACGGCAAGGTCATTGGACTGATCACCGACGGCGACATTCGTCGTGCTATGGAGCGCTGGCAGGCAGAGTTCTTCGACCATACCGTCAGCGACATCATGACGAGAACTCCTAAGACGGTAGCTCCCGAGACGAAGATCGCCGACGTGCAGCGCAAGATGAACCAGTACAAGATACACACCGTCCTCGTGACCGACTCTGAAAATCGTCTCCTGGGTGTGGTGGATCACTACAGTTGCATGTTCTAACCCTCTCTATCGCGCATTTATATCCCACCTATCCCGTTGATATTGAATAGAAAAATAGTCATATTGATCTCGCTGCTCTTTGTGTCCGCTCTCGGGCGGGCACAGAGGGCAGATAGCTTGATGGTGGAGCAACTGCGGAGCAAAGAGGTGACATTTTCCCACAACAACTCCGTCACCTTGCTCATGACTGGACAAGAGAAGTTTGACGACCTCTTCAAGGCGGTCGAACAAGCCCGGTCGAGCATCCATCTTGAGTATTTCAACTTCCGCAACGACTCCATCAATCGCGAGTTGATGACGCGTCTTGTGCGCAAAGCCGCGGAGGGCGTAGAGGTCAGAGCTGTTTTCGATGGTTTTGGCAACTCCAGCAACAACCAGCCGATGCGCAAGTCGGACATCCGTCTCATCCGATCCAAAGGGGTGGAGATCTATGAGTTTAAGCCCTTGGCTTTCCCATGGATCCATGATTTCTTCAACCGCGACCACCGAAAGATCGTCGTCATCGACGGCAAGGTGGCCTATACGGGGGGAATGAATGTTGCCGACTATTATATCAAAGGAACGAAGCAGGTGGGCAGCTGGCACGATATGCATTGCCGTATCGAGGGCGATGAGGTCAATACGCTGCAGAAGATCTTCCTCAGAATGTGGAAACTGGTCTCGGGAGAGGACGTTCATGGTGCAAAATATTACCGGGGAATCTCCAATGCCGACTACATGGAAGGTCTCAAGCCTGACACTACGCCGACTTGTGGCCAACAGATGGTGGGCATCATCAACCGTGAGCCTCATGTGACGAAGGACATCATCCGCTTCTTCTACCTCAATGCTATCAACAACGCGAAGGAAAGCATCAAGCTTATCAATCCCTACTTCACGCTTAACCGTAAGCTGAAGCGTGCCTTGGCCAAAGCTGTCAAGCGGGGGGTGAAGGTGGAAATCATGCTGAGCGTGCGGAGCGACATTCCCATCACACCCGATGTGGGCTTCTACAACGCTCATCAGTTGATGAAAAAAGGTTGCGACATCTGGCTCTACCAGCCGGGGTTCCATCATACGAAGATCATCATGGTCGATGGACAGTTTTGTACCGTCGGATCTGCCAACCTCAATGCTCGTTCGTTGCGCTGGGACCGCGAGGAGAATGCCGTTATCATCGACCCCCACGTCACACGGCAGTTGAACCAACTGTTTGAGCAGCAGAAGCAGGATTCTTTCCTCCTCACGGAGGAGAAATGGGACCAATGGCGCACGCCATGGAAGAAGTTTGTCGGTTGGGCAGGCCATCTATTGGCACCTTTCCTGTAATTTTTTCCCCTCTTTATGGCGACTTTTCATTCCTTTTTGCTAACTTTGCAACTTAATTGGGTAAATTCAATCATCATGGCCGCGGCGACAGGCTTCGCCGATTGGTCACTAAATGTATAATCAACAACGCTCATGAAACAGTTTAAGCTGGTGGACATCGTTCTCGGATGGGTCGTTTTTGCGATCGCCGCGTTCGTCTATTGCTCCACCATTGAGCCGACAGCCAGCTTCTGGGACTGTCCAGAGTTTATCACTACGGGCTACAAGCTCGAAATCGGCCACCCACCTGGGGCACCATTCTTTGCCCTCACGGCCAATCTTTTCAGCCAGTTTGCCAGCGATGTGACGCAGGTGGCGCGTATGGTCAACATTATGAGTGCGCTCCTCTCCGCGGTTTGTATCATGTTCCTCTTCTGGACCATCTCGCATCTGGTGCGCCGCCTCATCGTCAAGGACGGCACTATGCCCTCTCTCTCCGAGGCCATCGCCATAGAGGGATCCGCCTTGGTGGGCGCTTTGGTTTACACATTCTCCGACACATTCTGGTTCTCCGCTGTCGAGGGTGAGGTCTATGCCTACTCCTCGGCCTTCACAGCCATCGTGTTCTGGCTGATCCTGAAGTGGGAAAACTGTGCAGACCAGCCTCATAGCGACCGTTGGTTGGTGCTCATCTTCTATATGACCGGCCTTTCCATTGGTGTCCACTTGCTCAACTTGTTGTGTATTCCCGCCATCGTGCTGGTATATTATTACCGCAAGGTGCCCAACGCCAATGCCAAGGGGTCGCTTCTCGCTCTCCTGCTTTCCGTCGTTATCGTCGGAGCTGTACTCTACGGTGTCGTCCCTGGTATCATCACCGTGGGTGGCTGGTTTGAGCTCTTCTTCGTCAATACGCTGGGAATGCCGTTCAACACGGGTGTCATAGTCTATATCATCCTCCTCGTCGCCTCCTTCGTATGGGCACTCTGGGAGACTTATCAGAGTAGCCACACCAAGCGCGAGAATATCGCCTTCCTGACCGCCTTCGCCCTTCTGGGTGTGCCCTTCGTCGGCTACGGTTGGTCAGCCTTCTTCACGGGTGTGGTCATCTTGGCCGTACTGTTCTTCGTCCTCAATATGAAGAAGGGTAAGGGCAAGTCCAGTGTCACCTTGATACCGACACGCCTCAAGAACACGGCACTGCTCTGTATGCTGATGCTTCTGATTGGCTTCTCCAGCTACGCATTGATTGTTCGCTCCACAGCCAATCCCCCGATGGACCAAAACTCTCCTGAGGATATCTTCACTTTGGGCAACTATCTCAGCCGTCAGCAGTACGGCCAGTACCCGCTCTTCTACGGCCAGGCCTATACTTCTGAGCCTGCTATTGCTGAGGATGGCATGCACTATGAGTTCAAGCAGGGTGCACCCATCTATGAGCCGAAGGAGAAGGAGAGTGCTGACGAGAAGGATAGCTACTACTTGGTGCGCCGTCAGGCCACGCAGGTGTTCCAGCAGAACATGTTCTTCCCCCGAATGTGGGACGAGGGACACGCCGATATGTATGAGTCGTGGATGGGAGGCATACAGGGCCGCTCCGTCGATGGCGTCAAGATGCCGACTCAATGGGAGAACATCAAATTCTTCCTCTCCTATCAGTGCAACTTCATGTACTGGCGCTACTTCATGTGGAACTTCGCAGGACGTCAGAATGATATCCAGGGACACAACGAGCGCGAGCATGGCAACTGGCTCACGGGCTTCAATTGGTTCGACAACAACGTCCTCGGTCTGGGCGACCAGGATCTTATGCCCGACTCGCTCAAGGAAAATAAGGGCCACAATGTCTTCTACTGTATGCCTTTGCTGCTTGGTCTTTTGGGCCTCTTCTGGCAGGCTTTCCGTGGCAAGCGAGGTATCCAGCAGTTCTGGACGGTCTTCTTCCTGTTCTTCATGACGGGATTGGCCATTGTCATCTACCTCAACCAGACGCCGGGACAACCTCGTGAGCGCGACTATGCCTACGCAGGTTCCTTCTATGCCTATGCTATCTGGTGTGGTATGGGTGTAGCCGCCATGTACGAATGGCTCAAAAAACTGCGTCTCAGTCCGGTCGGCGCTGCCGCCTTGGTCTCGGCCGTAGGTTTGGTGGTCCCCATCCAGATGGCTTCGCAGACTTGGGATGACCACGATCGCTCAGGTCGCTACACTTGCCGCGACTTTGGACAGAACTATCTGATGACGCTGCAGGACAAGGGCAACCCGGTGATCTTCACCAACGGTGACAACGATACCTTCCCACTCTGGTACAACCAGGAGGTGGAGGGCATACGTACCGACGCGCGCGTCTGCAACCTCAGCTACCTTTCTACCGACTGGTACATCGACCAGATGACGCGCCCGGCCTACTCGTCGCCCGCGCTGCCTATCTCTTGGCCGCGTATCGACTATGTCAGCGGCACCAACGAATATATTCGTATCAACCCCGACTTCAAGTCTCAGGTGCTTGATTACTATAAGACTCATCCCGAGGAGGCACGCGCACAGTATGGTGACGACCCGTTTGAGTTGAAGAACATCATGAAGTACTGGGTACGCTCTCGTGACGAGCAGGCCCATGTCATACCGACCGATACGGTCTATGTCACCATTGACAAGCAGGCCGTTCGCCGCTCGGGTATGATCCTCCCTGGCGACAGCATCCCCGACAGGATGGCTATCTCCCTTGCCGGCAAGACCGGACTCACCAAGAGCGACTTGATGATGCTCGAGCTGATTGCCAACTGCAACTGGACGCGACCGCTCTATGTGGCTACGACCGTGGGCAAGGAGAACTTCATGAACCTCAGCGATAACTTCGTACAGGAGGGATTGGCCTATCGTATCACGCCGTTCAACACCCAGCGCGAGTCTAACATCAGCTATGACCACATCCTCTTCGACAAGGAGAAGATGTATCATAACATCATGACTCGTTTCAAGTGGGGCAACGTCAGCATGAAGGGCTTCTATATGGACGAGACTGTGGAGCGCATGTGCTACACCCATCGCCGAATGCTTGCCGAACTGGCACTCCAGTTTATCCAGGACGGCGACAAGGTGAAGGCTCTCAACCTCCTCCGCAAAGCCGACAAGGAGTTGCCTGACTACAATCTGAAGCCCTACTACCTCGGTGGCAGCGGCCAGATGGCACAAGCTTACCTTATGCTAGGACAGAAGAAGGATGGCGAGCGCCTCCTCGATGCGATGTGGAAGGACAATGCCCAGTATGTACGCTACTATGTATCGCTCAACTCCAAGGGCTTCAACATGTCTCGTCAGAGCTGCTATACCAACATTCAGATTCTGATGTCGCTCATGCAGATGGCCGAGCACTACGACAAGGCATGGGGCCAGAAGCACATGAACGAACTCAACTCGCTCATCCAGAGTTATCAGCTGCGTGGAGGCGGCTTTGGTAACTAATGCTGATTGAGCAACCTGCACGGTTCCTCCGTTTACTCTATCCCCACGCCCTGTGGCGGATGAGTGCGGAGGAACGTGCTGTTTATCTCACTTTCGACGATGGTCCCATCCCCGAGGCAACGCCTTTCATCCTCGATACGCTCGACGCGTTTGATGCCAAGGCCACTTTCTTTATGGTGGGTGACAACGTGAGAAAGTACCCGGAATTGTTTGACGAAGTCGTTAGCAGAGGCCATCAAGTGGGCAATCACACGTTTCACCATCTTGGCTCTTTCAAGCATTGGACGCTCACCTATGCCGTCGATGTCACGAAAGCACAGGCATTGATACCTTCGCCCTACTTCCGTCCGCCTCACGGTTGGCTCCGCCACTCGGTCTATTGGTGGGTGAAGCACCACTACCGTGTGGTGATGTGGGACCTTGTGACCCGCGACTACTCCAAATGGCTCAATGGTGACGACGTATATAATAATGTGAAGCGATATGCCCGCAACGGTTCTATCATCACTTTTCATGATTCTCTGAAGAGTATCGACAAACTCAAGACCGCCCTTCCTCGTTCCTTACAGTGGCTAAAGGATCAGGGTTATGAGTTTAAGCGTTTGCCCGACAATCCCGACGAGACCCGCTTTTAGTGCGTCAAGCCGTAGGCCTATCCGCGATTTATCTTCTACTTTCCTTGTCCTCCATTTATAAAATCAAACATAAAATGCTTAGGTTTATATCTTTCGGAAGCGGCAGCAGTGGCAACTGCTATCTTTTATTCACCGACACAGACTGTCTGATGATAGACTGTGGCGTGGGTATTCGTACGCTTAAAAAGCATTTCAACCAGTATGGCCTCAAACTCGACCATGTCAAGCATATCATCCTCACCCATGACCACGCCGACCATGTCAAGTCGGTAGGGTCTCTGAGTGGTGATTGCCACATTCCCGTCTTTGCCACGACGGACGTACACCGTGGAGTACATAGCAACTGGTGTGTGCGCCGAAAGATCAACAAGGAAAATCTCTTCTATTTGGAGAAAGGAGAAACTCAGCAGATAGGTGAGTTTACCGTCACCTCCTTCGCCGTCCCCCATGATAGTACTGACTGTACGGGTTATAGTATCGTATGCGAGGGTGTGCGCTTTGGTTTGATCACTGACTGTGGGCACATTACCGATGAGGTCAAGCAGTGTATTGCACAGTCTCAGTACCTTGTCTTGGAAGCCAACTATGAGCCCGAGAAACTTGCGCAGGGTGCTTATCCTCGCCATTTGAAGGAGCGCATCTGCGGACCTAATGGGCATTTGAGCAATAACGAATGTGCACAGGCCCTCGTCGAAAATGCGTCTCCCGCTCTTCGCCATGTTTGGCTCTGCCATCTTAGCGATGAAAACAATCATCCCGAATTAGCTCGACTCACAGTAGAGACTATTCTGCGTTCTCACGGTATCATCCCTGGCAAAGATTTCCAACTCGATGTACTGAAACGCAAATCCCCTAGTGGTATCTATGAATTGAAGGCAGAAAAAGAGGAGTAAATGGGAAAAAATGAGATACTAAGAGAAACAAGGCTGGAATGAATAGCGATGGTGAGGAATTAGTAATGACTTTTTCCCCACCGATGAAACGATAGAATATATGTTTCTGTATTCCAAAGCACGGCGTATTCGTTAAAAATCCCAATATAAACCATTTTTCTTCCAAAAACGCTTTGCTATTTCATGGAAATTGGTTTATTTTGCAAAGTTATATTCGACATAGTGAATCACTTGCAAAATAGAATCAACATGAAACGAACTATTTCTATCATTATACTGCTTATGTCATTTCTCTCAAATCTATGGTCCCAAGGTTATGACAACCTATGGAAAAAGGTCAATAACGCGGAACGCGACGACCAGCCGCGTACACAGATCAGCATACTTACTCAAATTCAGGAGCGTGCTGCTCAAGAGAACGCTTATGGTCATCTCTTGGCTTCGACACTCCGCAGAGCCAGTTTGGAATATGACATTTCCCCCGACTCCCTCTCCAAATGGGTAACGGATTTGGAGGAGAAGGAAAGCCAGGCTACAAACGTGGTACTCCAGTCAATCTGCGACGTAGTTCTCTCCCAAATCTACGACGCCCACCCTGCTCTCGATGACCATAAAGCCAAGGCCAGCGCTTATCGTGCCAAGGCCCTCTCCCACCCGGATGCCCTTGCGGCGGAGAGAGTGGATCCCTACATTCCCTTCCTCAAAAAGGGTGTTGATAGTCAAATCTTCGGCAATGACCTGCTTCATGTCGTTGCACTGGAGACCAACCAGCGTGAATGGCTTCTCGACTGGTATCGCACGCATGGTAATCGTGAGGCCTCCTGTCTCTTGGCCACGGATCTTGCCGGAAACGACCTTCAAGCCCTCGACCGCATTATCGCGGAGTATCAAGACTTGCTCGTCTGTGGACATGCAGCCATCGTTCGCTTCCACGCAATGCCTCAAACGACCAACGATGAACGGAAGGCTTGCTATGATTTTGCACTCAAGGCCCTTAGACGTTGGAGTGAGTGGAAGGAGATCGGTGCACTTCGCAATAGCCTTGAATACCTCATCAGGCCACGCTTTACCGCAGACTTGTCGGACCAGCTCTTTCATCCGTATCAGTCTGTGAAGATCGTATTCAATGATGTTTGCAACCTTTCAGAGCTTCATGTGCGCGTCCTGCCTGTACGTTTGACCAACGACCATCAGTCTTTTGTCCTATTCCAAAGATCTGTCGATGGCCATCTATACAAGAACATCCAATCCTATATTGACAAGGGTTCCGCTCAGACTTTCAGCGTCTCATTCCACGGCCACCCAGTCTATGAACAGCATACAGACAGTCTCTTATTGCCACACCTTTCCCCAGGACTTTATCTCTTGGAGTTTTATTCAGACAACAAGTCGATGAAGGTGGAGCGGCGTCTGATAGCCGTGAGCAATCTTCGTCTGTTATGGCAAACGCAGCCCGAAGGAAAAATCCGACTCGCCGTCGTCCGTGCCGACAATGGACAGCCCGTGGCGGGCGCTTCAGTGCACTATTACCAACCGGAGAACGACCATAGTAAGTCGAAGGTTGTGACAGACAAAAACGGCGAAGCGATTATCTCTATAGATAATAATGAACCTTATTTAAATACCGAATTAGAGTTTTGGGTCCAAACGCCGCAGGACAAGGCCCTGCCGGCCAATACTGAATGGGCTAACTTTACCTATAACATGCAGGAAGGTCCGGAGCAGAATGTCCGCATCTTTACCGATCGTGCCATTTACCGGCCGGGACAAACGGTATATGTCAATCTGATGGCTTGGACGATGATGGGCACGGAGACCAAGGCCACCGCTGACCGCCCCGTCACGCTTACCCTTCGTGATGCCAACGGTCGTGATGTGGCGGAGAAGTCGCTCAAGACAGATGCCTTCGGTACGGCTGCAACCGAGTTTCATCTGCCCTCTTCGGGACTTACAGGTCACTTCACGATAGTTTCAAGTATTGGTTATGAGCGCGAGGCTATTCGTGTAGAGGAATACAAACGGCCTACATTTGAGGTAACTTTCGACCCATACCAAGATCGCTACGCTCCAGGCGATACGATTGTCATAAAGGGAACCGCCCGTACTTATAGTGGTGTGGGGATAGATGGCGCCAAGGTCAGCTACACCGTCGTGCGTCGTCCCTCGATGTGGTGGCGTTGGTTCGAGAGAGACTTCTCTGAGGCGACCATTCTCGAGGCTCAGGCTACGACAGATGCTGATGGCCTCTTTGAGGTCCGCTTGCCGTTGACAATACCTGAGGGCGCTACGGGCTTCTACCGTTTTGAATTGCAAGCCGATGTCACCGACCTTGCTGGAGAAAGCCATCGTGGCACCCTCTCCATCCCGTTGGGCAACAAGGATGCGCTCCTTTCCACCGACCTGCCAGAAAAGTTGCTTGTCGATACCGACAATAAGACTTTCACCCTTCAGTATCGCAATGCCGCGGGCAAGGAAGTGGAGGCCTCCGTCCGCTACGGCTTTTTTGCTACGAATGACGGACTGAGTACGGCGGAGCGTATGGCCCAACTCACCCATTCCGCCTCCACCAATACTCCTATCCAACTGCCTCGAATGAAGTCGGGTGTCTGGACGTTGCTCGCTGTCTGTGGCAACGACACGCTACAGCATCCGTTTGTTCTTTTCTCCCTTGACGATAAGCGCCCGGTAGTCACGACACACAACTGGTTCTACCAGACAAGTGAGACCTTCCCGCGCGATGGCAAGCCAGTCTGTATCCAAGTGGGTTCTTCAGATGCGGACCAGCACATTCTCTATTCCGTCATCTCGGGAGACCGTGTGTTGGAGAACGGTCGCATCGACCAAAGCGATGCGCTGACACTTATGAAGTTTAAGTATAAGAAGGAGTATGGCGACGGACTGCGCCTCTGCTTCGCTTGGGTACACGACGGCGTTGCTTACACCCATACTACGACCATAGCACGCCCCCTTCCCGAGAAGCAGATCACTCTCTCTTGGCGCACCTTCCGCGACCGACTCACACCGGGACAGCAGGAGACATGGACGCTGGAGGCCCGCAACCCTGACGGTACACCAGCCAACGCCCAGCTGATGGCCACTCTTTACGATAAGAGTCTCGACCAATTGAGCCTTCACCGTTGGGACGATAACGTAGCAATGAATCTCTATCTGCCCACCGCGGACTGGACGTCCATCTATTATGGTCGTACACAGGTGACCAGTACCCTTTACCCCTCTCAGCCCGTTTTCAAGACCTTGTCTTTCTCCGAGCTGGATAAAAACTACTTCTCCTCATTACTCCGCGACTACGATGGACGGTTCTTGTATGGAAGATCGCGCCACAGGATGTGTATGTATGCTGCTCCCGGCTCTGCCTCTGTGCGTATGATGTCGAAACAGATGTTGGTGGCTGATATGGAGGCCACCTTGGAAGAGCCACCACTGGGCAGTGCAGCTCCCAGTGGAGCTAATGAGGCGGGCAGCGCAACAGAGACAGATAGCAATGCTCCCGTCCAACTACGTGAAAACCTGGAGGAGACAGCTTTCTTTTATCCTCAACTCCGCACCGACTCTCTCGGACAGGTGAGTTTGCAGTTCCGTCTGCCTGAGAGCGTAACAACGTGGCGCTTCATGGGACTTGCTCACGACAAGGAAATGCGCCACGGACTGATAGAGGCCGACGTGGTGGCACAAAAGGATGTGATGGTACAACCTAACCTTCCTCGCTTCCTTCGTTTGGGCGACCATGCAGTCATTGCCACGCGTATCAGCAACACATCTGACGTTACCCGTAAGGGTGTGGTGCGTCTCCAGTTCCTTCTTCCTGCCGACGAGTCTGTGGTCTATGAGGAGGAACAGCCTTTCTCTTCCGATCCCCACCAAACGGTGCGTGCGGCCTTCTCTATTGCTCCCTCCCTGCTTGAAGGTCAAGAAGGACTCTTGATCGTGCGCATCATAGCACAAGGCGATGGTTTCAGTGATGGTGAGCAGCACTACCTTCCCGTGTTAACCGACAAGCAATACGTCACCACTACCCTGCCTTTCACGCAACACGAGCCTGGGACGCTGCAGCTCGACCTCAAGCAGTTGTTCAAAGGCAAAGGTATCGAGCGACCGAGTCTGACGATAGAATATACCAACAATCCCGCATGGATCCTGGTGCAAGCCCTCCCCTATGTCGGCGACATCAACGAAAAGAATGCAATCTCTCTCTCCGCCGCCCTCTTTGCCAACACCCTTGCACGGACGATCGTTAAGGAGAATCCCACTTTGAAGACTGTGTTCAAGCAGTGGGAACAAGAATCGGGCACGGAGACTTCGCTACAAAGCCAGCTGGAGAAGAATGAGGCGCTCAAGGCTCTGGTGCTTACCGAGACTCCGTGGGTAGCTGACGCACAGTCGGAGAGCGCCCAACGCCGTGCTATTGCAGCTTATTTCAACGACAACCAGATCAGCCATGCGCTCACCAATACCATCAGCAGCCTGCGCAAGTTGCAGAATGCCAACGGATCTTTCTCTTGGTGGCAAGGTATGGACGGTAGCTTTTATATGACGGTGGCTGTTACTAAGACCCTCGTCCGACTACAAGTAATGACAGGCGAGGACGCTACGTTGAACGCCCTCGTCACCAAGGCCTTCCGCTTCCTCGATAAGGAGGTGGCCCGACAGGTCACCGAACTCAAGAAAAGAAAGGATTTTTATCCCAGCGATGCCCTTTGCGACTATCTTTATACCAATGCATTGGCACAACGTAGCCGTACGGCAGACACCGACTATCTGCTGCGCCTGATGACCCGTCGTGCTTCGGATCTAACCATTTATGGCAAAGCCAATACGGCGGTGATCCTCGCCCTGTATGATCAGCACTCGAAAGCCCTCACATATTTGAAGAGCTTGAAGGAGTATACTGTGTACCGTGAGGAGATGGGACGCTATTTCGACACGCCACGTGCCAGTTATAGTTGGTTCAACTATCGGATTCCTTCACAAGTAGCGGCTATCGAGGCCATTCGCACTCTGACTCCCGACGACACACAGACCCTCAGCGAGATGCGTCGCTGGCTTCTTCAAGCTAAGCGCACACAAGCTTGGGACACGCCTTTCAATGCCGTGGAAGCCATTTGGGCTTTTGCCGACAAGGGCCACCTTGCTGCCCTGACCGACTCGGCTGCACTGACTCGGCTCTCCATCGACGGAAGGTCCATTGAGGAGCAGGGTTCAGCTGGGCTGGGCTACGTGCGCCATACAGAGACGTTGACGAATGCGCCGACGACCTTGACAGCCGAAAAGTCCTCCGATGGCACGTCCTGGGGAGCTGTCTATGCGCAATATCTTCAGCCTATGCGCGAGATTCGTGCTTCCTCGGCAGGTCTCAAGGTCAGCCGCGAACTTCTTGACGAGGACGGTAAGCCGGCCACCCAACTGACGGTTGGCGACCGCGTGCGAGTACGCATTACCATCCAAGCCGACCGCGACTACGACTTTGTGATGGTAAACGATATGCGTGCAGCCTGCCTGGAGCCCGTGGTCCAGGAGAGTGGTTATCAATGGGGCTACTATCTGGAGACCCGCGACCAATCGACCCGCTACTTCTTCCATCAAATAGCTAAAGGCAAGCATGTGGTCGAGACGGAGTACTATATTGACCGCGAGGGCAACTACCTCTCGGGCACCTGCACGGCACAATGTGCCTATGCGCCTGAATACAGCGGAAGGACCACTGCTGTGACAGTGAAAGTATTGAAACCAACTACATATTAAGTTCATTTGCATACCAACCTATGACGATAGAAATCGATTCAGGCAGTGGCTTTTGCTTCGGTGTGACCACTGCCATCAACAAAGCGGAGGAAGAACTCAAGGCAGGCAAGACCCTCTACTGCCTCGGCGACATCGTACACAACGGTGTCGAGGTGGAGCGTCTTGCTCACAAGGGACTGATCACCATCAATCATGAACAGTTTCAGCAACTCCACGATGCAACGGTGCTGCTCCGAGCCCATGGCGAACCACCCTCTACCTACGAAACGGCCCAACGCAATAACATCACAATCATTGACGCGACGTGTCCTGTGGTGCTGGCCTTGCAGCGCAGGGTGAAGCGCCAGTGGGAGAAGGCGCAAGACGGACAAGTGGTTATCTTTGGCAAGAAAGGCCATGCCGAAGTGCTTGGCCTGGTCGGGCAGACCCACGGAGGTGCTATTGTTGTGGAAAACCTCGACGACGTGCGCCACCTCGACTTCTCCCGCTCCATCTTCCTTTTCTCCCAGACGACGAAAAGCCTCTCGGCCTATCGGGATATCATCGCTTACATCCAGGGTCATATCGCCGACGGGTGTGCTTTTGAGAGTTTTGATACCATCTGTCGATCAGTGGCCAACCGTATGCCTAATATCGCCGATTTTGCCGCTTGTCATGAACTTGTACTCTTCGTAGCAGGCCGCAAGAGCAGCAACGGGCGTGTGCTCTTTGCGGAATGCAGCCGCGTCAATGCCAACAGTCATCAGATAGAAAGTCAGGATGAGATCCGAAGGGAGTGGCTCGATGGCATACAGTCGGTGGGTATATGTGGGGCGACAAGTACTCCCAAGTGGCTCATGGAGCAATGTGCGAAAAAGGTAGAGCAACTGTTTAAGTTCTGAAATTTCCACCCAATGATATGATCGTCCAGCTATAAAGCCATGCATCTAAGTCGATGGTACCTTCGCAAAATTAATGAGATGAATCAAAAAAAGTGGGTGTTGTTTCCTTAAAAGTGGGAGTTATTTTCCAAAATCCTGCAAAAAGGTTTGTAGATACATTTATTTTTACTACCTTTGCCCCTGTTAAAATCTTCAATAAGGTAATAATTAGAATCTTCCTATGACAAAGATTAAGACAATTGGTGTATTAACTTCGGGTGGAGATGCCCCAGGAATGAACGCGGCAATTCGTGCTGTCACGCGTGCAGGAATCTATAACGGTTTCAATATCAAGGGTATTTACCGAGGTTATGATGGATTGGTATCAGGAGAGATAAGGGATTTCACCACCGAGAATGTCAGTGGCATCATCGGCAGGGGAGGTACAATCCTCAAGACGGCACGCTCTAAGGCGTTCATGACCAAAGAGGGGCGTGATAAAGCCTATGAGAACATCCAACAACATGGTATCGACGCGCTGGTCGTCATCGGCGGCAATGGTTCGCTGACGGGTGCGATGAAGTTTGCTGCAGAGTATGATCTCTGCTGTATCGGACTGCCTGGTACCATTGACAACGACCTCTACGGTACGGACAACACGATCGGTTATGACACTACGCTCAATACCATCGTAGAGTGTGTTGATAGAATTCGCGATACCGCTCAAAGCCACGAGCGCATCTTCTTTGTAGAGGTGATGGGCCGTGATGCTGGTTTCTTGGCACAAAACTCTGCCATCGCCAGTGGTGCGGAGGCTGCCATCATCCCCGAAGATTCCACGGATGTTGACCAGTTGGCACGCTTCATGGAGCGTGGTATTCGCAAGTCAAAGAAAAGTTGCATCGTCATCGTCTCGGAAAGCCCGAAGTGTGGTGCGATGTACTATGCGGAGCGCGTTCACAAGGAGTTCCCCGACTATGACGTGCGTGTCTCCATCCTGGGCCACTTGCAGCGCGGAGGTCGTCCCTCGGCCCGCGACCGCATTCTGGCCAGCAGAACGGGCACTGGTGCCGTGGAGGCCATCATGCAAGGACAACGCAACCTGATGGTAGGCGTGAGAAACAACGAGGTCTGCTACGTGCCGCTCTCGGAGGCAATCCGCTCTGATAAGCCTTTCGACCGCAAGTTGATCCGCGTCCTCGATGAGTTGAGCATCTAACTAAAAACAAAAACGAAGTATAATAACGCATAAACAAAGAGGTAAAATTTATGTCACAAACTATTGGACATATCTCTCAGATTATCGGCCCGGTGATCGACGTCTATTTCGACACCAAAGGCGAGGATTCTGAGAAGGTACTGCCTAAAATCTATGAGGCATTGCGCGTAAAGCGTCCCGATGGCCGCGACCTCATCATCGAGGTGCAGCAGCACGTTGGCGAGGACACTGTGCGCTGCGTTGCCATGGACAACACGGACGGATTGCAGCGTGGACTGGAGGCAATGCGTACGGGAAGTCCTATCACCATGCCGGCTGGCGATCAGATCAAGGGCCGTATGATGAATGTCATTGGTCAGCCTATCGACGGTATGGAATCGCTCGATATGAAGGGAGCGTACCCCATCCACCGCGAGGCTCCGAAGTTTGAGGATCTCTCCACCCACAAGGAGATGTTGCAGACCGGTATCAAGGTCATCGACCTCTTGGAGCCGTACATGAAGGGTGGTAAGATCGGACTTTTCGGTGGTGCTGGTGTCGGTAAGACGGTGCTCATCATGGAGTTGATCAACAATATTGCCAAGGGTCACAACGGTTATTCCGTCTTTGCCGGCGTCGGTGAGCGTACCCGTGAGGGCAACGATCTGATTCGTGATATGCTTGAGTCAGGCGTTATCCGTTATGGCGAGAAGTTCAGAAAGGCTATGGACGAGGGCAAGTGGGACTTGAGCCTTGTTGACCCTGAAGAACTTCAGAAGTCGCAGGCTACGCTGGTCTATGGTCAGATGAACGAGCCTCCTGGGGCACGTGCCTCTGTCGCCCTCTCTGGTCTGACGGTGGCTGAGGAGTTCCGCGACCATGGTGGTAAGAACGGAGAGGCTGCTGACATCATGTTCTTCATCGACAACATCTTCCGTTTCACCCAGGCTGGTTCTGAGGTGTCTGCCCTGCTGGGACGTATGCCTTCTGCCGTAGGCTATCAGCCGACATTGGCCAGCGAGATGGGTGCAATGCAGGAGCGCATCACCTCTACAAAGCGTGGTTCCATCACCTCCGTACAGGCAGTCTATGTGCCCGCTGACGACTTGACCGACCCTGCTCCAGCAACGACTTTTACTCACCTTGATGCTACTACGGTGCTCAACCGTAAGATTACTGAGCTGGGTATCTATCCTGCCGTTGATCCGCTGGCCAGTACGTCGCGTATCCTCGATCCGCTGATTGTCGGAAAGGAGCACTATGCCTGTGCCCAGCGAGTGAAGGAGACTCTTCAGCACTATCAGGAGTTGCAGGATATCATTGCCATCCTCGGTATGGATGAGTTGTCCGATGAAGACAAGTTGGTTGTCAATCGCGCACGCCGTGTGCAGCGTTTCCTCTCCCAGCCGTTTACGGTGGCAGAGCAGTTTACGGGCATTCCTGGCGTGATGGTACCCATCGAAGATACTATCAAGGGTTTCAATGCCATTCTGGATGGTGAGGTCGATTACCTGCCTGAGCAGGCGTTCCTCAACGTTGGTACAATCGAGGATGCCAAGGAGAAGGGTAAGAAACTCTTGGAGGCAGCCAAAGCCTAACGCTTATGTTGAGATTGAGAATAGTAAGTCCCGAAAAGGTCATGTTTCACGGCGAAGTCGAGAGCGTGTTGGTACCGGGTATGGTGGGTTCCTTTGAGATCCTCAAGGACCATGCTCCTATCATCTCCACCTTGACGAAAGGTCGTGTGGAATATACCGAAAAGGACGGTAAGAAGCAATTCGACATAGAAGGAGGCTTCGTTGAGGTCAAGCGCAACGAGGTTAACCTCTGTGTTGAGGTATAGAAGACTCCCATGGCAAAGCACCAAGACATTGTCGGACACTACGCTTCCTTATATAATAGGATAGGCTTGTGGATCATCGCCGGTTTGACCCTACTTGGCTTTTTGGCCGAGCAGATAGCCTTCAAGTATGGTTTCACCTATAGTATTGTGTTCTCGGCTGTCTATTTTCTTTTGGTGAACATGATCAACGGACGCTGCTGGCGCAAGGCAGCGCAAAAGGCTGGCAACGGCCTCACGCGCTTCTATTTTGCGTCGTCGGTCGCGAGAATGCTTCTCGCATTCATCGTCGTCCTCGTCGGAGCTTTCTTTCTCCGTGGCGACAAGACGTGCGTTTTGTCCTTTGCGTTGATTTTTGCCACCTACTACGTGCTGATGCTGGTCTTCGACTGCATATTCTTCTCTCATATAGAGAAAAAACATTTGATTAAATAGCTGACATGAAAGCATTCAAGCAATATCTCCTCGTGCTGATACTCGGTCTTCTCGCTGTGCCATCAATGGCCGGAGAGAAGATGACGATTGACATGAAGGAAATCTTGTGGGGACATATCAAAGACTCATACGAGTGGCACATCACCAATGTTGGTGACCATCCAGTGGTAATCAACCTCCCGGTGATCGTGAAAAGCTCTACAGGCTGGCATGTGTTCTCCTCATCACAATTCTCTCATCATGCTGATGAGCAGGGCAACCGTCCTGGTCCTTACGGACTGTGTATCAAAGGTGGTGAGGCCGAGACCTATCCAGGTAAAATCGTAGAGCAGGTCAACGGTCAAGAAGTGCGTCCGTTTGACCTCTCCATTACAAAGTCTGTGGCCGTCCTTTTCATCGATGCCATCATCCTCTTGCTGTGTGTGCTCATTCCTGCCCGCTGGTGCAAGCGTCATAAGATTGACGATCCTGCTCCTTCTGGTTTCACAGGTCTGATGCACATGTTCATCAAGTCGGTCTATGATGACGTCATCAAGGCAGTCATGGGCGATGAGGCTCCGAAATATGCTCCCTATCTTTTGACGTGCTTCTTCTTCATCTTCATTGCCAACTTGATGGGTATCGTGCCCTTCCCCCCGGGTGGTGGCAACCTCACGGGCAACATCTCGTGTACTTGCTTTTTCGCCCTGTGCACTTTCCTCATCACCAACTTTACGGGTACCAAGGAATACTGGAAGGAAATCTTTTGGCCAGAAGTACCCACATGGTTGAAGGTTCCTGTTCCCTTGATGCCCGTTATCGAGCTTGTAAGTATCTTCACAAAGCCATTGGCACTGATGATCCGACTTTTTGCCAACATGATGGCAGGCCATGCGATTGCCTTGTCATTCGCGGGTATGATTTTCATCATGTTCCATCTCACTGAGAATGCACTGGTCAACAACATCGCCGGAAGCAGTATCTCAGTTATCTCGG
>ERZ779852.1926-NODE-1926-length-18250-cov-3.947348_pt1 | contig 18250 bp, 14 predicted proteins | sample MGYA00511559_ERZ779852 | MGnify/ENA primary metagenome ERZ779852 (study PRJEB29588, sample SAMEA2157977) | human gut metagenome | biome: human gut; feature: human-associated habitat; material: faeces | place: Denmark | collected 2008/2010 ...
CAATCATGGAAGCCTTTGCTGAACATGATTGTTGTTCAGAAGCCCATCGGAATGTTCAGCGAACAGAAACATAATATTTCGTTTGTACGATTTTTCTTTTTAATCAACATATAAATAATGCCTTGTGAGAGGACGCTTATATCTGCCCTTCACAACCTATAAAAGCACCACAAAATCTGCGACACTACGTCCGTTAAACTCCGGTTTAAGAAACCTTGAGTGTGAATTTCTGAATTTCTTTTTCTGTACTCACTTTCTCGATAACCGCACCCAGAGACGCCAGTTTTGCTTCAAATTCTTCATATCCACGTTCTATATAGTAAATATCATCTACAACTGTAATTCCTTCTGCCGCAAGACCTGCGATTACAAGTGCTGCTCCGGCACGGAGATCCGGTGCATTCACTCTTGCTCCAGTATATTTTTCCGTTCCATTGATAATTGCAATATTGCTCTCTACCTTAATATTGGCACCCATACGTGTCAGTTCATCAACATATTTGAAACGATTCTCAAAAATACTCTCAGTCACTGTACTTGTTCCCTCGGAAATTCCAAGAACGACTGCCATCTGTGGCTGCATGTCTGTTGGGAATCCCGGGTATGGAAGTGTTGTCACCTGTGTATGATGAAGCGGTTTGGAAGCCACAACACGCACTGCGTCATCAAACTCTTCCACTTCACAGCCAATTTCCAAAAGTTTTGCAGTGGTTGCTTCCAAATGCTTTGGAATGACATTCTTTACTGTGACATCTCCTTTTGTTGCAGCCGCTGCAAACATAAAGGTTCCTGCCTCAATCTGATCCGGGATAATAGAATACTCTGTCTTGTGGAGTTTTTCCACACCGACAATCCGGATTACATCCGTACCAGCACCACGGATCTGCGCACCCATGCTGTTTAAGAAGTTCGCAACATCCACCACATGTGGCTCTTTTGCTGCGTTCTCAATAATTGTTTTTCCCTCTGCCATAGAAGCTGCCATCATAATGTTAATGGTTGCTCCGACAGATACTTTATCTAGATAAATATGGGTTCCTGTCAGCTTTTCTGCGGATGCAAGAACAAGCCCATGTTTAATATCAACATTGGCGCCTAATGCACTGAATCCCTTTAAATGCAGGTCGATTGGACGGCTTCCGATATTGCATCCACCCGGAAGTGCCACTTCTGCTCTTTTATATTTTCCTAACAAAGCACCGATCAGATAATAAGATGCTCTGATTTTTCTGATATATTCATTGTCAACATTAAAATCACGGATAAATGATCCATTGATCTTAACAGTGTGAGCGTCGATTCGGTCGACTTTTGCTCCAATTTCCTGAATTGCGTTTAATAATACATTAATATCTCTCACGTTTGGGAGATTCTCTATCGTAACAGTTTCATCCGTCATCACAGCTGCAGAAAGGATTGCCAGTGCCGCATTTTTTGCTCCGCCAATCTCAACTTCTCCAACCAAAGGATTTCCACCTTTAATTACATATTGTTCCATATCACACCTCTATGAACATTTTCGTCCAGTCTGCCATCAACTTACAGACTTATCGAATGGTTGCATACAAACACATTATTATAGTAACCATTATATCTTTTTGTCAAGCGGTTCTTTCTTCCGCTTATTATACCATTACTGACCAATATAATTCAATGGATTTACTGGAACTCCATTGATATAAATCTCAAAATGAACATGTGGACCAGTAGATCTTCCGGTACTTCCGCTCAGTGCAATGCTCTGTCCCTGTTCTACCCACTGACCTGCTGATACCAGTAATTTACTGTTATGTGCATATCGTGTCATTCTGCCATCCGGATGGCTGATGACAACATTATTGCCATATCCTTTGCTGTAACCGGCACTGACAACAGTTCCTGCACTGGATGCATAAACGGTTGTTCCGATCGGGCATCCCCAGTCAACGCCCTTGTGCATTCTTCCCCAGCGGCGTCCGAATCCTGATGTGAAATGCCCACCTGCCAATGGTTTGATATACGTTGGCGGCGTGATTGTTCCCTGCTCAATGATTGCCGGTGTCGATTCCACCATGATTGTCTGATGCGCAAGTTCCCTTGCAACCTCAATTCCATTTTCATAGGTGACAATGTCATTCCGCTCTCTGTGTCCGGTCGTGCCTTCCTGGTGTACCACCTGTTTTGTTGTATACCACGCATCATTTTTTATGATGGTCGGCTCTGCATTATAATCTTCCTCATAGACTTCACCTTTTTTAATGCGGAGGCTTAAATCCGGTTCCGGCACTGCAATGATGATCTCCTGTCCCGGATAAATCCTTACCTCTGCATTGTCAAATCCGTTCAATGCCATGATATTGGCTACTGTTGTATCATGATCCATCGCGATAACAGAAAGTACATCACCACTCTCTACTACATATATTTTATTCGTTTCTTTTTCTTTTGTTACTTCTTCTACCTGCGTTTCCACATCCGACAGTGCATCTTCGGAAATGTACTTCTCATACACTTCGACATTCTCTATAAATTCCAGTCCAAGTGTTCCAGTCTCATAACTATCATCCTTTGGATTTGCCATCGCGTATTCCATCTGATAGGTAAATGCCCCATTGGCTCCGGCAGACACCTGATCTGCAAGCGTTTCCTCCGGTATCACCTCTGTATTCTCTTCTGGATCCACTTCTGTAAGCTGTGCTGTATAAATACCACTGATATGTCCGGCTTCTTTGGAAATCTGTGTTGTAAACTTTCCTTCCGTATCAGCCTCATTTTTGACCGTATTCAAAAATTCAGTCACTTCGTCCATACTTTTGAAATTGCCGCGATAGCCTTCAATTGCTACTGTGTAGGCTCTCACCTGTGTTTCAATTTCTGATACTTTCATTTTCTCCTTCAAGGCTTCTTTTAATGCATCTTCCGTCATTAAAGAAGTGAACCAATGATTGGCTTTGCTGGAAGAATATTCATAATCCATGCAGAGAGGTTCATCACTCTCTGCTGCAAGTTCACGGCGTACGTCATGCACCGCATCATCTACGGATACATGATTTGCGACATTTCCAACAAGTTCTCCATTAAAATAAACCTGCTGGTATTTCTGTCCGATCGCGACTTTCTGCGAAACTGCAAAAAACAGTAAAACCAAAAATAAACCTGCTATCACAAATAGTTCTATGATTACTTTTTTTGTCAACTTTATTTTTTGCATTTCTTTTCATTCCTCAAACTCAAAATTTTATCAATGGTCTGCTCCACATTCAGACCATATTCGTTTACCGTGATATCCGCATATTTTTCATATAACGGAACACGTTCCTCATACAGATCTTTTAAAGTCTGTCCATCTTTTAAAACAACACCACGTCCTTTGATGTCGCTCAATCTTCTGTTTAACTCCTCAAATGGGAGCTGTAAATAAACCACAGTTCCTATGCTTTTCAAATGTTCCATCGCTTCTTTTCCATAGACAACACTTCCGCCTGTGGCAATGATCGAATGGTCGACCTCAAGCGAGCTGTTCACGCGGTTCTCCACTGCGATAAAACCGTCTGTTCCAACTTCCTCAATGATCTCCTTTAAAAGCTTGCCTTCCTCTTTCTGGATCACAAGATCTGCATCTACAAATTCATATCCTAAAACTTTCGCAAGAATGACACCTGCGGTGCTTTTTCCCACTCCAGGCATTCCGATCAGTACTATATTATCTTTTTTCATTGCTGCAAGATTCCTCTTATTATTCTTTCTTCCGCAGTGCATGTACACTTCGGTTTTCCGCTATGTCTGCACGTCTCAACTGCTGATACACATCTTTTTTTAGAATAACATAAACGTTCCCTTTGCACAAGCACAACTGCGCGGCTGCACATCTGTGTAAAGTGAAAAACAGGATAATCTCCAAAGCTGTATGCTTCCTCTGATTATCCTGTCTCTTTTTTTCTATTATTGTACAGATTCTGTGCCTTCCACTGCCTCTGTATTCTCTGTCACTGCATTGTCTGTTGTGCTGCTTTCGGTAGTCTCTGTTGTCTCTGTTGATTCTACGGTTGTTGTGAATAAGTTATCAAATGTAACTTTATCCCACACTTTATCTTTTAATACCCACTCTGCTTCATCTTTCCAGCCCTGAAGGACTTCATTATATAAATCGCTCTGACGCTGGCTGATGATCTCCTGTCTGTGTTCCTCTGTGGCATCTGCATCTGTGATCTCGTCAAGGCGGAGCACATAATAATAATTATCTGTCTCCACTACGTCAGAGAGCTCCCCTTCACTCTTAAGTCCCTCTAATGCGTTCAACACTTCTTCATCCAATGTGGTGTTATCTGATGAAAATGTACCTGTACTCACCGTATATCCATACTCATCTGCGGCTGTATCAAGTGTCGTGTCTGCTGCTGCATCATGGAATTTCTGAACTGTATCTGCAAGTTCTGCTTTCTCATCATCTGTATATTCCTGTGTATTTCCGTCTGCATCTTTATAACTGGTTTTCGATACATTGACATAACTATATGCACTTGTGTTGGCATCTGCATCACTGACATTCGTGTCTGCATCTGCAATGATCGCTGCACGCATTTTACTCTGAACTGTCACTAAGGTAAGGTATTCCTTCACAATATCTTCTGTTGCTCCGAGTGCATTGATTGCTTTATCATCATTGTCTGCCATAAACTGGGCTGCTACCTCTGCGATTTTTGCAGTCTCATCATCTGTCAATGTCACGTCATAATCTGCCATATGATTCTGTAAAATATATAAATTTTCAATCATCTCGATGACACTGTTCTTCGTATTATCTTCCATGGTTGTTCCATTGTTATACAGATCGGATGACCACACATCGTCTCCAAAATAAGCTCTGTAAAAATCATCTGCCTCCGCCTGCTGCAGACGCGCTGCAAAATTAGCTACTCCTAACTTAATTTCCTGTCCATCTAAGGTTGCAACGGTTTCATTTTTATTTATGCCGCCACATCCCACTAACATAGATGCTGCTAAAACACCGCTTACGAGCAGTGTTGTAAATCTCTTCGCCTTCATAAATCCTCCTTGTTTTGCGGAGCAAAATGCGACTGCCCCTGCGGGAGCAGAGGATTTAGCCTCCTAAATGTATCCACTCGATTTTAATACATGGATAGTCACTTTTCCTATTATAGTGCTTTTTTACCGGTGCCGCAAGATTTTTCACTCTTTTTTCACAGAGTCCTGCGCAATCTTTAAGTTTTCCCTCACACCATTTAAAAAATCTTCTATCACAGCTCTGGCATCCACATTCTTTTCCCTGGAATTTTTCTTCAAAAAATAAGTAAAATACGGTGCTTTGGCATCCATGGTAAATTTCAGGTTATTGCCATAAGACGCGATAAACTCCGGGATTTTTGCCACATCAAGTTTCGCCTTCCCGTAAAGCGTGAACTTCACGGTATCGGCTTTTTGCGAAATCTCTGTCATATAAACTTCATGCGCCAATGACTTTATTTTTGCAATGTAAAGCAGATTTTCCACCGGTTTTGGCGGATCACCGAAACGGTCGATCAGCTCCTCTAACATCTCCTCCGTCTCCTCATCCGTCTGGATGTCTGCAATACGTTTGTAAATATCGAGTTTTTGCACCTCATTTGGGATGTACCCCATCGGAATATAGGCATCGATGTCAATGTCGATCGTGGTGTCAAAGCTTTCCTCCTGCTTCATACCCTTCGCCTCTTTGACTGCCTCGTTTAACATCTTGCAGTAGAGGTCATAGCCGACCGCCTCCATATGCCCGTGCTGCTCTGCGCCGAGCAGATTTCCTGCGCCACGGATCTCAAGGTCTCGCATGGCAATTTTAAAACCACTGCCGAGCTCCGTGTACTCTTTGATCGCAGCGAGACGTTTCTCTGCGACTTCTTTTAACATCTTATCGCGCTTATACATTAAAAACGCATACGCTGTCCGGTTTGAACGTCCCACGCGTCCGCGAAGCTGATAGAGCTGTGACAGCCCCATGTTGTCCGCATCATGGATGATCATGGTGTTGACATTGGAAATATCGAGTCCTGTCTCAATGATCGTCGTCGACACAAGCACGTCGATCTCTCCATTGATAAACTTGTACATGATATTTTCCAGTTCGGTCTCTTTCATCTGTCCATGCGCATAGGCGACATTCGCCTCCGGCACAAGCTCTGCGATCTTCGCTGCCACATCCGCAATCTCTTTCACGCGATTGTATACATAATACGCCTGTCCGCCACGCGCCAGCTCTCTGGATATTGCCTCCCGCACAAGCTCCTCATTATATTCCATCACATAAGTCTGGATCGGGATCCGATCCATCGGCGGTTCTTCCAACACACTCATGTCGCGGATTCCGATCAGACTCATATGCAGCGTTCTTGGGATTGGTGTCGCGGTTAAAGTGAGCACATCAATGTTATTTTTTAACTGCTTAATCTTTTCCTTGTGAGTGACACCAAAACGCTGTTCCTCGTCGATCATCAGAAGTCCAAGATCTTTGAACACCACATCTTTCGATAAAAGACGGTGTGTACCAATAATGATATCCACCTGACCTTTTTTCAGTTTTTCTAATGTCTTTTTCTGCTCACCTGCAGAACGAAAACGGCAGAGCAGATCGATATTCACCGGAAAATCCTTCATGCGCTGTACAAAATTGTTGTAATGCTGCTGCGCCAAAATGGTTGTTGGCACCAAAAATGCAACCTGTTTCCCATCCTGCACCGCCTTAAACGCCGCACGGATGGCAATCTCAGTCTTACCATAGCCAACGTCACCGCAGATCAGACGATCCATGATCTTCGTGCTCTCCATATCTTTTTTCGTTGCCTCAATCGCAAGGTCCTGATCTTCTGTCTCCTCGAATGGGAACATCTCCTCAAACTCGCGCTGCCAGACAGTATCCGGCCCATAGGCAAAACCGCGCTCACTCTGCCGCACTGCGTATAAACGCACCAGATCTCCTGCAATCTCTTTGACCGCTCCGCGGACTTTCGTCTTGGTCTTATTCCATTCCTGTCCACCAAGTTTATTTAATTTCGGCTTTTTAGCGTCCGCACCGGCATATTTCTGGATCAGTTCCAGCTGTGTCGCCAGAATATAGAGATTTCCACCTCCGGCATACTCAATCTTGATATAATCCTTCACGGTCTTGTCTACTTCGATTTTTTCAATGCCACGGTAAATTCCAAGTCCATGATTTTCATGCACGACATAGTCACCGATATTCAGATCGGTAAAACTGGCGATTTTCTCACCCTCATACATGCGGTGCCGTTTCTTTTTCTTCTTTTCCGAACCAAAAATATCACTCTCAGAAATCACAACGAACTTGACTGCCGGATACTCATACCCTTTTTTCACCTTGCCATATCCTGTCATGATCTCTCCCGGACTTAAAACACGGTCAAAGTCTTCCGAGTAAAATGCCGGAAGCTCCTCGTTCATCAGATCTTCCGCAAGACGTTTTGCACGGGTTCTCGAACTCGATAGTAAGATCATGCGGTATCCGTTTTTCTTATAGCGCTTCAGGTCTTTCACAAGAAGCTCAAAACTGTTGTTGTAAGGATTCACAGTACGGCTTTCGATTGCGATGCGGTCTTTGATGTTTAACTGGTTACACTTCATATCCAGTGCAACCATTGCCACACATCGTCTCTGATTTATTTGGGCAAGTATTTCTTTGCAGGAAAAAAGTTCGCGCATCTGTCCCGGAAGAATGTATCCTTTTTCCAGACGTTGTTTCATACTCTCGGAAAACTCGGTTTCTGTGGACTGTCCACGCTCGATTGTGCGCACTGTCTCATCCAGAAATACGATGGAATCTTCTTTTTTCAGATAATCTAATAAAGATACCCTCTCCTCACAAAAATAGGACAGATAGGCATCCAGTCCTGCGGTAATGCCGTATTCCATCGTCTCTTCCGCAATCTGGTCTGCCATGGATTTTACGCGGTAAGCCTCCTCGGTCTTCATCTCTTTGCGGAACTTTTCTGCGGCTTTTTCTGCCTCTTTCTGAATCTTTGCGACACCATTCCTCCGCTCTTCTTCCGTCAGGACAAGTTCACACGCCGGATAAATATAGATCTCCTCAAGATTTTCGATGGAACGCTGGCTCTCCGGATCAAACGAGCGGATGGAATCGACCTCATCGCCCCAAAGTTCGATTCGAAACGGCGTTTCCTCGGTCAACGGAAAAATATCAATGATTCCGCCGCGCACAGAAAATTCTCCCATCGTCTCTGCCTGATAGTTTTTCTCATATCCAAGCTCTACCAGATGTCTGGTCAGTTCGTTTAACTCCACGGTATCGCCTACAGAGATTTTCTTCACTGCCTGGATAAACTTTTCCGGGGCGGGCATCGGATTCATCAGACCGTCAAATGTAGTAATAATGGTACATTCCTTCTCCTCAGCCATCATTTTCAGGGCATTGATACGTTCTGATGTCAGAACATTTCCACGGATATCCGACTGATAAAAAAGAATATCTTTCGCCGGATAATATGCCACGTTTTTATCAAAAAAACGGTATTCTTCCAACAATTCTTTCGCTTTTTGCTCATGAAAAGTAACAATGATTCTGTTGCCAGAACCATTGTGAACACTGTATACAATATGTGGTTTTACTGCGTCAATGCAACCGGAAACCAAAATGACTCCTTCGGTCTTCTGCACTGCCTGCTCTAACTCTTCATAACCCTGCAGTTGTGTTAAGGGTTCAGTGAATGCTCTCACGCCGTCGCGCTCCTCTCTGCAGCCCGGAATTCTCCCACTTTCATAATCTTAATACTCATTACTGCAAATGCTTTGTTTTACTTGTTTTTACTATTGTAATCATTCATTGCCTTGTCAACTTCGCCCTGCATCATCAAAACGGCGGCATCCATCGCATGTCCGATCGCTTCCTCCACTTTGGCGCGGTCTTCGGTACTGAAACGTCCCAACACATAATCTGCCAGATCCCAGCCCTTCGGCTTCTCGCCGACGCCGACTTTGATACGCATAAAATTCTGCGTACCTGTCATCGCAATAATATTTTTGATTCCGTTATGTCCACCGGCACTTCCTTTTTTGCGGATACGGATATTGCCCGGTTCCAAACTGATATCATCAAAAACGACGATCAGTTCAGATTCTGGATCCAATTTATAATAATTGACCAGTTCTGCCACACTCTCACCGCTTAAGTTCATGTAAGTCTGCGGCTTCGCCAGCACAACTTTCATGCCTTCAATCACACCTTTTCCGCAAAGTGCCTTGTGCTTGTTCTCACTGATACTAATATTATATTTATCTGCTAAGGCATCCATGACATCAAAGCCGATATTGTGTCTCGTCTTTTCGTACTGCTTTGTTGGATTGCCTAATCCTACAATTAAAAACATGTCCTGTCCTCCTCTGCTTTCCATAGTCAATAGGCAATTGCGAAACTCATCATAATATTCTTTCAATTGTTCAAAATTAACAAAATTTTCAAAAACACGCTCTCGCTACGTGTCGCTGGTAACGGTACTAAGAAGCCAGGCACGATTAACATCGCACCTGCCTTCTAAGTGTCGACCGCTCCCCAGTGTTTTCTCAAGCTTTTGTTAATTTTTCACAATTCAATTTAGATTTTCACGAGTTTCGCAATTATCTATTCATAGTTAATGAAAAACTCCAGCAGATTATTTTGCAGTTCTCGCGCGGATGATCTCAGCCGCTGCGGCTAACTGCTCCTGATCGTTAACACCTGTGATATCTTCCGGATCATCGAGTGCAAAAGCATCTACTTTAAGTCCTTTGTTTTTGATGATGGTAAGGGTATCCGGCAGATAGTACTCGCCCTGTGCATTGTTCGGTGTCAGCTTATCGAGTGCTTCCTTCAATTCTTTTGTATCAAAAATGTACATACCGGAATTGATCTCGTGAGACTCTAACTCTTCCGGTGAAGCGTCTTTGTGCTCTACGCTCTTCACAAATCTGCCTTCCGCATCGCGGATAATTCTTCCGTATCCGGTTGGATCGTCGATCATCGCAGAAAGTACCGTGACTGTATTTCCATTTTTCTTATGATGCTCTGCCAGGCGGTTTAATGTTTCTGCTGTGATAAGTGGTGTATCTCCAAATAAAATCAGCGTCTGTCCCTCATCCCCTAAGAAATCTCTGGCGCATTTTACTGCGTGACCGGTTCCTAACTGTTCTTCCTGTAATGCAAATTTCACATTTTTATGGGAGATGCTCTTCTCCACTACTTCATGTTTATATCCTACTACCAGACAGATATCATCTGCGCCTGCACCGATTGCTGCGTCAATTGCATAATCTACCAGGCATTTTCCCTCGATCGTGTGAACCACTTTCGGAAGATCTGATTTCATCCGGGTTCCTTTTCCTGCTGCAAGGATTACTGCTTTTAACTGTTCCATTGTTCTATTCCTCTCTTATTATGAAATAATTATTCCTTTTCTATTCGGCACTTTGATGGCAGAATTTCTGCTTTTCACAGCTTTTATCTGCTGTCCCTGTCATCCGGGCTGCTTGTGTATTTTGACACGCGAAAATAGGGAGATTTGTGTCTCTCCCTATTTTTACTGCTTTATATTCTATTTTACAGAAGATTTCCGATTTGGCAAGTGAGGAATGCAATTTTTATTATGCCAGACCATTTGCCTCTAACCATTGATAAAATACAGGCTTGTTTTGTGCCATTCGCTTTGCGCGGATTTCAAATACTACAATAGTCAAAAATGTAAAGATGACAGCAAGTATTAATAAGAAAATCCATTCCTGATCCACAGACCTTCCACCTGCAATTGTGTTTCGGAACGCTTCCACTGTATAACTAAATGGCATATAAGGATGAAGCGCCTGTGCCAGAGAACCGGAAATTTCGATTGGATATGTTCCTGCTGATCCGGCTAATTGTAAAACCATAAAGATCAACATGACAAAGCTTCCTACTTTTCCCAATAAAACATTAAAAAAGTACATGATAGACATAAAACTCATGGATGCAAGAACTGCCACTAAAATGGTTCCCGGCATATTTTCCGGTCGAAATCCATTCGCCACAAAAAGCATGAACAATAATGCCATAGCCATAACTCCTGCAACCGGATAGGACACAATTGCTTTACTGCCCCACCATGACAATCCATTTACCACTTTTCCTTCATACTGTGTCAATGGATACATTAAACAAAATGCCAGACATCCTACCCATAAACCTACAGACATCATATATGCCGCCATTGCATGACCATTATTTTGCACGGTTGTGATCTGTGATTCCTGTAAAAGTACCGGTTCTGAAAACATATCCAATGTTCCGTCTGTCACACTGCTGTCCGCGATGGTATCTGCTCCACTTTGCAAAGAATCATTTAACTGTATCGTTCCAGTCTGTAAATCAGAAATTCCACTGCTTACCTGTCTGCTTCCTTCTGCCAGTTTGTCTGCTCCATCCGTAAGTTTTCCTGCACCAGCTCCAATCTGATCTGCCCCCTGAATCAAAGCGTCACTGTTTGCCGACAGCGTACCCGCTCCATCGACAAGCTTCTGCACCCCTTCTGTCAGACCGCCCTGTCCGGATATTCCTGCATTCAATGTTTCAATTCCTGTGTTTACTTTTGCCATTCCTTCCAACAGACCACTGCTTCCATCCCTGCTTTCTGTTTTGTTCAGTCCCTGTTGTATCTGCTGCATACCGCTTCTAAGTGACGTTATTGCCTGTGAACTCGCCGGCAATAACTGTGCTGATGCACTTGAGATTGCAGCGATGCTCTCTTTCAGTTTCATGACAGAACCGCTCAGATCTCCTGCCTGCACTTGTGACATTGTTGCACCCGCCGTTTTTAGATTATCCCCCGCTGCACCGATATATCCTGCTGCCATCAGGGATTTTCCCATTGCCGTGCTCTGGTCTGTCACATTCGCACTGTTTACCAGAAGATCCATTGCCGCTTTTATAGCCTCTAACTGCTGCTGTTGTGATAAACTTGGATTTTGTAATACACCTGCAAGCTTTGCATAGGCAGCCTGTATATCACCGGCACATCCTCCGAGATCTGCCTGATCTTTACTCTGTGCATACATACCTACCGTTGTAACAGCTGCGTTGTTTAAATTACTTCCGGCATTTGTCATGCTTTCCCCGACACTTGTCATTGCGTTTGTCAACGCACTCATATCCATTCCCGATGAATTCGCACCGTCTCCATTGACCGCAATATTTAATTGCTGGATTCCATCATTTAACGTCACAAGACCGCTCTCGGCTGTCTGCATATTTTTTACATTTTCTTCCGTCAGGCTTTTATTGATTGAATCACTCATAGTGATCATCCCATCATATAATTGTCTGCTTCCATTCTGTAAATCTGCTGAACCGCTGGCAAGCTTCACCGTTCCCTGCGAAAGTGTCCCAAGACCATCATATAAAGTTCCAACTCCGGCGGTATAATCCATAATTCCCTGTTTTAATGAAACCGCTCCATTTTCCAGTGTCGCCGTTCCATCACTTAATTTTTGCAGATTTGTCTGAATCGTTTCATTTCCACTCAGCAGCTTCTGTTCACCGTTTATTAATTCGCCAGTTCCTTCTGCTGCCTGCTGCAAACCATTTCCAACCTCTGCGATCTGATCAAAAACTGCTTTTGCATAAGTTCTTGTCACCTCAGATGTGATACTGCTCTTTATTTCTTTCATTGCGCTTTCACTCAGCTTTGAAGAAATATAATTATTTCCCGGATTTGTCTCATACTGAAGAAGCATCTGTTGTGGCTTGCTGTCTGTCAGCGTTGTTGCACTTTCCGAAAAGTTTTCCGGAATCGTGATCACCATATAATAGGTTCCATTTTTCAATCCTTCCTGCGCATTTTCCTGTGTCTCTTTCCGAAATGCCATAGATTGATTTTCCAATAAAGATTTTTCCATGGAGTTACCTATATCGAGTTTTTTTCCATTATAATCCACGGCTTTATCCAGATTCACAATTGCAACCGGCAGTTTTTTCAGATCTCCATATGGATCCCACATGGAAGATAGAAAAATACCTGCATAGATCGACGGTATGAATATAATTGCGATCAGTACGATCAATAATAATTTATTTTTATAAAGTCTCTGTAATTCGTTTTTTATCACTTTTTCTTTTTCCCTTCCTTTTTATCTGCGCAAATGGCAGCACTAACACAACAATGTAAAGTAAAATCTGTGTAAATCCTATATGTCCTTCAAAATCCATGTATGGATTATACCAGTCAAGGATTTTTGCAATAATGCCTGTCATACTGCATATAACCCCTATATGAATTAATATGTTTTTTAATATCATGCTTTTATATGCCCTCCGTAATAAAAATTCCATCCTGTACTTCATGTTCCGGCTTGTATGGATGATTTGCCGTTTTCCCCTCAAACATCATAAAAGAACAATGTCCGCCATCCAGATTGTATGCTTTTTTGCAGCCTAGTTTTTCAAACACCTTTGCCATCTCCTCCAAAAACATTCCTCTGGTGCCACTCTGCCTTCCATCCACAAGCAGCAGACAATAATGTCCCGGTTCATAATATCCAATTGCAGTTCTTGGATGCGACTCTTTAATGTAATCCCAGGTCAGAAAATCGCTTTTTGCTTTTCCATTTTCATCCAGTAAACCTGGTCCAAACACCCAGCTCTGATATGCTCCCTTTTCCACTAATTTGTCTTCGTTCAACTGATTGGGCTGATAAATATCCATTGTGCCATCCCAGTTTAAAACACAGGTTTCTGCATCTGTATTCTGGCTGCGATATATGACACCATTTCGAATAATCGTTCCATTATTTTTATGCCTGTTATTGCTATAGGAATCTCCGTTTACCGAAAGAACCGCCTGCATTCTCTGTGTCATATCTGAGAGTTTTTCGGAATATCCGATTCCATAAGTATCCTGTGCAAATGCGGTCTGGATACAGGTGATATCTCCCACATAAATATCAGCAATGACATAAGATACATTTGTTCCATACTTCATATGCTTTCCACCTTCCGAGGTGTCCGACACATGGGAGTCAAATTCTCCTTTCGTGAGAGTGATCGCCAGATTCGGACTGCTATAAACAGTATCTGTTGCCTGCACCGTATCTGTGAATTTATCCGCAAATTTTGTATGCCAGTCCTGTGTATCCAAAATAACATTTGTTTTTCTGTCAAGACTCTGCTGTTTTATCTGTTCCTCAAAATTATCCTGCTCTGATATATTCGCACTGTCAGCTAAAATCGTGCGAACATCCTCCGCATGCACTCCCGGCTGCGGTATTTTGTAATCTGCAATCCATGTTCCAAGCACAATGCATCCGGCAATAACCAGATCAAATATCATTCGTATAACATATTTCATCCCTTACTTTTCCTCTTCATAACCTGCATGCCAAGTACAAGTGCAATTCCGAGTACACATGCCAGAAAACTGAAATTGCCAAAATTTAATGCCTCCTTTGGCACTTTAAATGTTGTCGGTCCCATCACAATTGCATAAAAAGAACCAATCATCATTCCAATAATCGCATACACGGACTGCGTTCTGTAATGTTCCAGACAAAAACGGATTCCTTTTACCACAGTGACAGCTCCCGCTAACACTCCAAATCCAAAGAACATTAACGCCGGCACATATACAAGCTGCAATCCAAGGACGCCACGCACAGCTGTGATGACCGGAATATATGCTCCAAAAATCAGAAGCAGTGTAGAACCTGAAATTCCCGGGAGAAACATTGCCGAAATCGCGATCATTCCGATGAAAAATAATTTTATTCCAAGACCAATGGAAAACTGCCCAAGATCCATCGCTGATGAACCGATTTTTCCATTCATCCATGTGATTCCAACGACGACAAGAACGCCAAGAAAACCAAACACAATTCCTTCTTTTACCCTGCAAAAGCTTTGTTTTTCCTCCAGAATGACAAGTGGGATCGAACCTGCAATAAACCCAATAAATAAAGAACTTATGATATAAATATGACTTTCAAAAAGTGCCGACAACGCAATTACAGCTAAAACCATTCCCATGATCCATCCGGCTCCAAGCTTTATAAGATAACGAAGCGCATTTTTCTTCTCCTGCATATTTCCAAACACAAGATCATTCAACGAACCAATAAATTTATCATAGAATCCCATGATAAATGCTACCGTTCCCCCGGATACTCCCGGTACACTGTCGGCTAACGCCATACAAAATCCATTTATTATTTCCTTTATCATGAAAATGTCTCCTTTCGAAATATTACGAATCTCTGAATATAAAAACTTATGAAAAACAACGTGATCTCTGTAAATATTTTTGCAATATAAGCTGGCAGTCCTATTTTTATATAAACCGCTAGCAATACCGTGTTTCCAACCATAATTCCTGTTGCCAGAAACAGGTATCGTACCGCGTTTTTACGATCACATTTTTTATGAAAAACGCGGGTTGTATTCATGTAATAGTTGTAGGACGCACTTAGTATTCTTGCCAGAATATTCGATAATAACATCCCATATAAAGTCCCTGACAGCAGGATGTTAAATAACACAAACAATCCATAATCTAAGAAAAAACTTGTAATCGAGCATACCGAAAACTTTATAATATCTTTGTAAATCCTTATTGAATCTCTCACTTTATGAAAATGGGAACATGAATTTTCCTCATCATGATAAATAGTCTTGATCGGCACTTCTTCTATCGGTATTTTCTCTCTAGATGCTTTTAAGAGCATATTCATTTCATACTCGTACCGCTCTCCTTTTACCCGGCATAAAAAATCTATCAGTGTCCCTTTAAATGCTCTTAATCCAGTCTGCGTATCCGATACCCAGATTCCGGTATTTATGCAGTATACAATTCTGGTGATCTCGTTTGCCACTCTGGATTTTACCGGCATCTTCGCGTCTATCTTTCTTACTCCAAGTACGATCGCATTTTCTCTTGTTGCCCATGCATAACTCATCACATTTGCAACATCCCAGGGATCGTGCTGTCCATCTGCATCCATAATGCCAATCACTATCTCTTCTGTATCTTTATTATCTTTTATAAAATTCAGTGCTGTTTTAATAGCTGTACCTTTGCCTTTGTTAACCGGATGCGTGATAATATTTGCAACATCCGAAACTGAATGAAAAACTTCATTGCATTTCTCTTCGCTGCCGTCGTTCACGATCACTATTTCAAATCCCAGTTCATAGATATCATCCACTATTTTTTTTAATTTCTCATCTGGATTATATGCTGGAATGATAACGACTCCTGTCATATATGTTCTCCTGTTTATGGTAATTCCTTATTCATTTCCACCGTGATATCGGACGCGTTCTGTGCATTCATCTGTGCCAAAATCGCTGACCGCTGGGATGGTGTCATTTCTTTCAATATTTTTGTGACAAGTAACATCTGATCCGGCATCATCGTATCAAAAACCGTTGCCGCAGCTTTTGGCTTCATATTGGAATAGGTGTCCACATAATCCTGCAATGCTGCATCGCTGATTGCCTGTTCACTTGCCACTGCCTCTGAGTCTGCTGCTGCCTGTTCACTCGCTGCTGCCTCCGAGTCTGCAATTGCCTGCTCGCTTGCCGCTGCCTCTGAATCTGCTGCCGCCTGCTCACTCGCTGCTGCCTCTGAATCTGCTGCTGCCTGTTCGCTCGCTGCCGCTTCTGAATCCGCTGCCGCCTGTGCCTGTTCGCTCGCTGCAATCTCACTCTGATTTTTTCTCTGAAGATTCTGAGGAAGTACACTTCTCACAATTGGTATATCCCCGATTGCAGGTGCTAAAACGGTAGAAGCAAAGCCTCCTGCATCCATTTTTATCATTCCAATTAAAATTCCACATACTGCTGCAAAAACTGCTAAAAATACCAGAACACAAGCTGCCTTTCCTTTCGCTGTACGTCCACTTAATTCATCCAGTTCCTCCTGTGTCTCTTTTTTCTGTTTTTTTAATTCTGCTATTTTTTCTTTATCCACCTGTCTGGACTGTTTTTCTGCCTTTTCTTTTTCTGTCCTTCCATTTGCTGCCATCTTTTTCTGCCTCCTTTGAATAGAAGTATAGTTACCCGGCATAAACATCCACACAAAAGAACCTAAATAATTTATAAACAAACACTATATAAAAACTAAAAAAGAAGAACGTCACACATGTTCAAAATGTGTTCTGTCCTTCTTTGTTATATCTAAATTTTATTTTTGTTTTTTATCGCAAATTCAGCCGGTATCCCGCACCCCACACAGTCTCAATAATCTGTGGATTCTTCGGATCGTCCTCAATCTTCTCCCGGATACGGTTAATATGAACAGTTACAGTCGCCGAATCTGCGGTATATTCATAGCCCCAGATGCGTTCAAAAAGATGCTCTTTTGAAAAAACAATATTTGGATTCATCGCCAGATATTTCAGGATTTCAAATTCCCGGTTTGGGAAATGAATCTCCTTTCCATTTTTGATCACGGTCCAGCTTTTTGTCAGTATCTTCATATCTCCGATCTCAATACTGTATTCTTCTGCATCAAACTCTTTCTCATCCGAAATCTGTGGATTCTGCCCGGGCTTCGCCTTTCCGGTCAGTCTCTCGTAACGCTTCAGATGCGATTTTACTCTTGCCACCAGTTCCATCGGATCAAACGGTTTTACAATATAATCATCTGCGCCAAGACCTAATCCTCTGATCTTATCAATGGATTCCGTTTTTGCTGTCACCATAAGAATTGGAATGTCTATTTTATCCCGGACTTCCCGGCAGACATCATAACCACTCTTTTCCGGCATCATAATATCCAAAATCAAAAGATCAAAGTTCTCGTCTTCGATACGCTTTTCTGCATCGACTCCATTGGAGACAATCTCTACCTCAAACCCATTCATTTCCAGATAATCACGCTCAAGCTGTGCGATTTCTGCATCATCTTCCGCCAACAATATTTTTGCCATCTGATCCGCCTCCCTCTACTTCCGGTAATAAAATCTCAATATGCAGTCCATTCTGATTATATGCCCTGATAGTTTGATTGTGTGAGATAAAGAAGCAATAGAAGTGTAAAATTTTTTGCCGTTCCCATCCGGCACTTTCGCATTGTGCCGGACAGGTCGGGCATTATTCGGGCAAGTCCACCTTGCCGACAAAAGAGTAGTAGATTTCAATTTCCTGCCTGCGGTTTTTGTTCTCGTCATAGCTGCACTCATGCACTATGATTTTCTCGATAAACTCCCGAAGCAGGGTAGGGGTAAGTTCCTCGAAGCTGGTGTACTTGCG
>ERZ779852.1934-NODE-1934-length-18223-cov-5.032475_pt1 | contig 18223 bp, 20 predicted proteins | sample MGYA00511559_ERZ779852 | MGnify/ENA primary metagenome ERZ779852 (study PRJEB29588, sample SAMEA2157977) | human gut metagenome | biome: human gut; feature: human-associated habitat; material: faeces | place: Denmark | collected 2008/2010 ...
CTGCCGTTCTGCGGTACGGGCGGCGCAGCAGCACACGCAGCAGCCGTCCGCCGCACCGCTTCCAAAAGCCGCCGTCCTCGATGGTATCCTCTGCCTTATACCACAGCGATAAAACCGCCATATCGCAGCTTCGGCGCAAGGCGTCGTTTTCCTCACAGTGGGGGCATCGCCGCAGCGGATTGACTCCGCAGCTTCGGCGGCGGTATTCGGGGGGCTCCTCCCGCAGTGCCATATCCAGCATTGCCAAAAAGGTAAAATCATAGCTGAGGGTCAGCCGTGCCAGCGGGCCGAACCGGTGCCCGAGGGTGCGGCACAGCCCGCAGTATACCCCGCGGTATGCCTCCCATTCACAGATGCGAAGCTGCGGCGTACAGGTCTTTACATATCCGAACATTCCGCCGCCTCCCCGCCGTGCTTTCTCCTTTATCTTACCGCATTGCTCGCCAAATTGCTTGAACAATATGTAAACGGCGGAGAAAAAATCTGAGATCGAATTCAGTATAACAGATTTTTGGGGCTAAAACAATCTCCCCCACCCTTGGCAAAGCAAAAAAGTCCGGTTTTCTCCGAACTTTTTTGCATAAATATCAGTTGCCGCATTCAATGCTGATCTGCGTAAACAGTGCCAGAATATCGTCTACGGTCATATCCTTCTTTTCTTTTCCGGCTGCGTCCAGCACCAGATGCCCCTTATCCATCATCAAAAGGCGGCTGCCGTATTCCACGGCATAACGCAGGTTATGTGTCACCATGATGGCGGTCAGTCCTTTTTCCCGCACCACACGGTCGGTCAATGCCATGATGGTATCGGCGGTCTTGGGGTCAAGGGCGGCGGTATGCTCATCTAAGATGAGAAAATCAATGGGGGTCATGGTCGCCATCAGCAGGGCGACCGCCTGCCGCTGTCCGCCGGAAAGCGCTCCCATTTTGATATCCATTTTATCCTCCAGCCCCAGCCCGAGGGCGGCAAGCTGCTCCCGGTAGGCAGCGCGGTGGGGGTGATTTACGCCCCGTCCCAAACCGTAGGCTTTCCCTTTGTTATCCGCCAGCGAAAGGTTCTCAAACATGGTCAGGTTGGGGCTGGTGCCGAGGGCCGGGTTTTGATACACCCGCCCGAAGCGGCGGTAGCGCACAAATTCCTTCTTATGCAGCATGCTCTCCCCGTCAATAATGACGTCCCCGCTCTGTATGGGGATACTGCCGCAAATAATATTGAGCAGTGAGGTTTTTCCGCTGCCGTTGCTGCCCACAACGGAAACGAACTCGCCTGCCTCCACCGAAAGGCTGAAGTCGCGAAACAGGCAGGACTCGGTAATTTCGCCGGGATTATAGATCTTGGTGATATTTTTAAGCTCCAGCACCGTCAGCGCCTCCTTTCCTGCCGGTCAGATTCCCCGTAATCAGGATCACAAGGAACAAGGCGGCGGTAATGAATTTGAGCATATTGCCGGGCAGCCCCAGCAAAATGGCGGCCTGAATGCAAGCCTTATACAGAATGCTGCCGATGACAACAGCCGCCGTACCTTTTACAAAGCTTACGCGGCGGAACAGCGTGGTGCCGATGATAACCGCAGCCAGGCCGAATACCATTTGACCGGTGCCCATCGTGGCGCTGAAGGAGCGTCCCTCCTGACAGACGATGCAGCCGGAAAGCGCCACCAACGCATTGGCGATCACCAGTCCGAGGATCTTCATGCTGCCCTTATCCACGGCAAGGGCAGTCACCAGCGTTTCGTTATCGCCCACCGCCCGCAGCAGCAAGCCGTTCTTGGTAGAAAAATACCACTCCAGCAAAAGCCCGATCAGCACCACCAGCACCAGTGAAACGATGAGCTTGCGGTATAAGAGCGGCACGCCGCCCAGCAGTGCCATCACCGGCGCCGAGGTGTAAATGGTATCCACTGCCCGCTCCACCATCAGGTTAGAGCCGGCGATCTGCAGATTGATAGAGTACAGCGCCGTCATGGTGATAATACCGGCAAGCAGATCCCGCACCTTGGCACGGACATGGATCAGTCCCGTGCAAAGCCCCGCCAGCGCCCCGATGAGCAGGGCAATGGGAAGCGTCAGCCATGCGTTGACTCCATGGGTCAACAGCACGGCAGTGACGGCTGCCCCCAAAGGAAAGCTGCCGTCTACCGTCAGATCGGGGAAGTCCAGTATTTTGTAGGTGATGAAGATGCCGTAGGACAGTATGGCGTAGATGAGCCCCTGTGTCAAAGTTCCGGCGCAGGTCTCCAGTATCACATTCAGCATGGTGTTCTCCTTGCGGTCATATCAGAATCGAAAAATCAGGCGTTGGCATCGATGGCACGGGCAGCGTAATCCTCCGGCAGGGTCAATCCCATCTCGGCCAGGGCGGTGTAGCTGACATACAGCCCGTATTCGTTGATCGTCTCATAGGGCATCTCCTCGCAGGCGGCTTCGCCCTTCAGTACCTTTGCCGCCATTTGTCCGGTCTGCCGTCCCAGCTCAAAATAATCAATGCCGATAGAGGCAACGCAGCCCTTCTTTACCTGCTCGATCTCGCTGCCGTAAACCGGCACATTTTTGGCGTTGGTCTTTTCCAGAATGGCAGGCAGCACACCCACCACGTTGTTATCGGTCAGGTTGCTCATGCAGTCCACACCGCGGGCAAGCAGGGTATCACACGCCTGCACCACCTCGGATTGGGCGCTCACACCCACCGCCTCAATGGTAAAGCCGTAGGCAGGGGCTTTCTCCTTGTACTCGGCAATGGCGGAAACGGAGTTCGGCTCGCTGGTGGTGTACAGGATTCCGATGGTCTTGGCTTCCGGCTGCAGGGCACGGATCAGCTCCAGCTGCCCCTCTACCGCCAGCTTATCGCTGGTACCGGTCACATTACCGGTATCCAGCTTTGCCTGCACCGGGTCGGTAATGGCGGTAAAAATAACGGGAATATTCTTATCCTCGGCGGCGGCATAGCAGGCGGTGGCACTGAGGGTGGCAATGCCGCACATCAGGGCAACATTGTTGGCGCTGAAACTCTCGGCGATCTGCTTTGCAATGTTATCGTCAAAGCCCGCATTCTGGTAGTCGATGGTATAGTCGGTGCCTTCCACCAAGCCGGCGTCCTTCAGCCCCTGCAAAAAGCCCAATCGGCAGTTATCAAGGCTCTCGTGCTCGCCATACTGGCTAATACCGATAACCGAGACCTTCTGCTGTTCCCCGCCGCAGGCGGCAAGGCAGAACACAAATACAGCTGCAAAAATAAGGGCGGCAATTTTTTTCAGATTGGTTTTCATGAGGTTATCTCCTTTTTTTCGGTGTTCAGATGTTGGTTTTACGGTCTGCTTTTTCGGTCAGCGGCCGCCATCGCCGCCCCACCGCATATTTTCTTTTCACAGCGCCCGCTCCTTTCCGGTAAAATAAAAATCCCGTCCCAAGTCATTGCTTGGGACAGGACTGAAATATCAGCTCTGCGGTACCACCCGCGCTTGACGCCATTCGGCGTCCGCTCTGTTCTTACACACATGATGTAAGCCGGGAAGGATAACGGGTCCGGTTTCCCGTCGGTTACTACTGGCGCCTTGCAGCGTGTTCGTCCGCCCTCACGAGTCCATTCGCCGATCCTTCCGTTACCGCGCTTGCACCGTCCGCGGCTCGCTTTGAACGAAAACTGACCGGTTACTCCTCTCGATCACAGGTTTTGCATTTGTGGCTATTATATGCCACGACTTCCCGTTTGTCAATGACTTTTTCATTTTTTTCGTTTTCTCTCTCACTGCCTGCTGTCGCTCCTGCTTTTTCCTGTCGTCAAATGCCCACCGCGATTATGTTTTTAATCGCTACTTCTCTTTGCCGAATACCTCAAAAATGCGTGCAGGCAGGGGCAGGCTGCCCCCTGCTGCTTTCCACCCCGCCAAAAAAGCGTTGCGGATCGCAGCAAACAACGTATCCTCAATTTCATCGCATTCGGTGCTGTCAAGATATTCCCCGAATGCCTGCTCAAACCTGTTGTCCATCATCGTTTGTCCCTCCCATTTTTCATTTTAGCGCGTAGAATAATATTTTACAACCTAATTTGAGTTTTTTATTAAAATAGATTGGATAAAATCACTTCAAAACACTCTAAAATAGAGATAAGGAAAAGAGGTGGCGGCGTATGGATAAGCATTACAATGAATATGTGCAGATTGGGCTGAACATTATGCGCTGCCGCAAGGAGGCAGGCTACACCCAAATGGAGCTTGCCGAAATGACCGGATACAGTCACCAGCATATTCAGCGGGTGGAAACCGCCAACAGCAAGCCGACTGTCGGTTTACTGCTGGAGGTTTCCAAGGCGCTTCATGTACCGCTGGAACGCCTTTTGGAGCTGCGGTAAGCCCTCTCAAAGCCGAGAACCCGAAAAGGGTTCTTTTTTACTCCTCGTGGCAGTAGTCGGCAGGTTTAGGCGCCGCAGTAGCAGCGTCATAAACGCCGTTTGATGCCAGTGCCACCATTACGGCATTGATCAGGCATAGTGTCACGCCCTGCACCGTCACCCGCTGCCCACCGAATACCTCCGCCCCGATCAGCAGAAGTACTGCGATGCCGTAGGAAACCGGCTGTGTGCTGCATTTCCCCAGCGGGGTGCTTTTCAAAAACTGCGTGATCAGCGTCACCATCATAACCGCTCCGGCGTAGCTGCCCAGCATCTGCCATGTTACAAATTCGTTCATTATCATGCTCCTCTCTCCAAATCCTCAATGCGGCGGCAGGCGGCGATATAATCCCGCTCATGCTCCGCAAATTTCTTTTCCAGCTCGTACTGCCGCTCGATAACGGAATTGTGCTTATGCACCTTTTTCTCCAGCTGCTCCAGCCGGTAGGCGATAAGCGCCGATGCCCGGCGGTTCGCCCAGTAGGTGCCGCACAAGCTGCCGAAAAGCGCCAGTGCTGCCGCTGTAATCTCTGGTTCCATTTTCTTTCCTCCCCGTTTCTTCGGGAAACACCCCATCTGTTTTAGCGGTTCCCCCCTGCCCTGACGCAGTCCGCCTTTTAAATAAACCTCATTATTCAAGTGTTTTTCCTCTTGACAATTCCGTCGCTTCGGTGTAGGATTATGTCATGAAAAATGCAAAAAACTCGATAAAATACAGCATAATGAGTTCTTCGGAAAGTTTCCCACCTTTTATTGTATCTCATATTTTGCGTGTTTTCAAGTGTTTTCTCTTGATTTGTGAGTTTTTATGTATTTTCCCAAAACAAGGAGGGAATATATGGACATCATGCTGCAAAGAATTCTATCGCTGATTCCTGACCGACACGGCGCCGACGCCGAATTCGCCCGCTCCATCGGCTATAAAAACGGCAACATCATTGCCGACTGGCGGGCGGGGCGCAGTACCTCCTACCGCGGCAGGCTGCAGCGGATTGCCGAGCGGTACGGCGTCTCGGTGGACTGGCTGTGCGGCAGCTCTCCGCTGGTAGAGCCGCCTTCCCTATCGCCGATCTCTCCCGCCGAGCCGGAGGCGCTGCTGCAGCAGCTCACTCCCGCCGAACGGCGTCGGGTCTGTGATTTTATCGCCGGTCTATTGGCGGCGCGCGGCGACCGGTAACGAGAAAAAATTTCTCCCGCGGGCACGGGCGCACGCGCGGGAGAATAAAGAAAAATTAAATAGATTTTTACCTGTTCTATTTTTCCCTATTGCAAGGAAAGGGAAAAGGTATGTGTGAAAGGGAATCTATTGCGAGTTCCCCTTTCGCGTAAAATAAGGGCAGCTGCTGACCGCTTAGGAAAAGGGGTGCGCTCCCCCATCTTCTGCAGCAAATAAAAAAGGAGCCCCTCGGCTCCTTTTTTATTTGGTGCGGAAGATGGGACTTGAACCCACACGTCATGGACACACGCACCTCAAACGTGCCTGTCTGCCTATTCCAGCACTTCCGCATAACGCTTTATCATTATACCATCTGCTGCGCTTTTGTCAAGACTGTTTCTCGTCAAACTCCACCAAAAATTCTCGTTTTGTCTTTGGTGAAGCTAATCACCTCTTTCTTGCTTTTTCGACAGAAGAAAAGCGCAACCGGTTTTTGTCAATTGCGCTCTGTTGATTTCTTTTTATGGATTTGCTTATGGATTTGCGCTTGTGTTCGGCGAAGTATTGTCAACGATCTCCCATTTTCCGGTTTTTTCATCTCGCGTCAAATAGAAATCCTGTTCCGTATAGCCATCGTCCATAAAGGTTTTTGTATGGTCGTATTCGATATAGTATTTCGCCCGGACTACCACAAAGTGCTCCGCCAGATATTCTGCCGTCCAGCCTTTTTCTTTTGCAAGGTCGCTGCCGGAGTACCTCTTGATCATGCGTTCCGTTTCGCTTTCGTTTACCTCAATTTCATCTACACGCACACAAATTGTATACTCTTTATCGGCTTGACCCTCGATTGCGCTTTGAACCGTCCGGATCGGATCGGCAGACGGCGTTTGAAGCCACCGGTCAAATAGTCCAAGCTCATATGCCTTAAAGCCGCAAAAAGCCAATACCGTAATAGCGGCAGCAATCAATACAGCCATTCTTTTTGGACTTGTTTTGGATTGGTGCGATTTCTCATAGAGCAACGCTTCATCAATATATCTGTCGTTCAGCTCGCTCATGGCATCAGAAAACTTCTTTGCATTCATACAAGCACCCCTCTTTCGATCAGATATTTCCGCAAATCTCCGCGAATACGGGTCAGCCGGACGGAAATATTCTTCTCCGTAAGCCCCACCAATTCGGCTATGTCCTTGCAGCGATCGGAAAACCAGTAGCGGCGCATAAAGATGACACGGTTCTCGACGGTCAGCGTATCCAAAAAGCCTTCAATGGTACGGGCTAATTCTTTGGCTTCCATCTCGGCTTCTACTGTGTTGGGGGCGGCTATGCAGGCTTCGATTTCCTCCATAGCTACTGTGTAACGGCTGCTTCGCTTGGCAGACTCGCTCCTGTAATAGGCGTTCAGGGAAATGTTCCGGACAATTTTACAGACATAGGTCAGCAGCGGATTCGGCTTCGCCGGCGGGATTGCATTCCATGCGCCTAAGTAAGCGTCATTGACGCATTCCTCCGCGTCCTGTCTGTTGCTCGTAATGTTGTATGACAGCTTGCGGCACACTTTCCCGTATTTTATATCCAGCTCCCGAATGCCTTGCTCTGAACGTGCAAAAAACAGTTCAATGATCTTTTCGTCTGTTATCATTACACTGCCTCCTTTCCGGCTTCACCTATATACTACGGTTTTAGCGATAAATACTACATGAGCTTCCGTCTTTTTTCCGGAAAATGCAGCAGACTTTTGCAAACGCCTCTGCCTGCCCATTTGCGCTGCCCCTTACTGCACGGTACAGCGCAAAACAAGGCGGAACCGAAAGCCGCAGGTGAAGATGTAAGATGGGAAATACAGGCGGCAACGGAGAAAATGTAACAAAGCCTGCGGCAGTTCATGCTCTCCATATAAAGCAAAGCACGGTGCAGCCACTCTCCAGCGACTGCACCGTATCTGCATAAGCACCTTGTTATTCGCCCGCAGCGAAAGCATGGGGCTTTTATGTTATTTTCGCTTACGCCTCGTCCTCGTCCACCTCAGCAGTCAGGTTCACCTGTCCCAGCTTCTTGGGGGCTGCGGCAGCGCGTCCCAGCAGCTTATCGGCATTTGCCATCACCTTGGCGGCGATCTCCTCCGCCAGCTCCGGGTTCTGTCGCAGATATTCCTTGGCATTGTCGCGACCCTGCCCCAGACGGACATCGCCGTAATTGAACCATGCGCCGGATTTTTGGACAATATCCAGCTTACTGCCAAGATCAAGGATCTCGCCGAGGCGGGAAACGCCCTGACCGTACATGATATCAAACTCCGCCTCCTTAAAGGGCGGGGCAACCTTATTTTTGACCACCTTGACCCGCACGCGGTTGCCGATGACCTCGCCGCCGGATTTGAGCTGCTCGGTGCGCCGAACATCCAGCCGGACGGAGGAATAGAACTTGAGGGCGCGGCCACCGGGAGTGGTCTCCGGGTTGCCATACATTACACCGATCTTCTCACGAAGCTGGTTAATGAAGATAACGATCGCATTGCTTTTGCCGATGGCGCCGGTCAGCTTGCGGAGCGCCTGGCTCATCAGTCTAGCTTGCAGACCGACATGGGTATCGCCCATCTCGCCCTCGATCTCCGCCTTGGTGACCATTGCGGCGACCGAGTCCACCACCACCACATCAACGGCGCCGGAGCGAACCAGCGCTTCGCAGATCTCCAGGGCCTGTTCGCCGGTATCGGGCTGGGAAACAAGCAACTGGTCGATATCTACGCCGAGGTTTTTGGCATAGACAGGGTCTAAGGCGTGCTCGACATCAATGAAAACGGCGGAGCCGCCCCGCTTTTGGGCTTCTGCTACAACATGCAGCGCCACGGTGGTTTTACCACTGGATTCCGGTCCGTAGATCTCGACAATTCTGCCGCGGGGCAAACCGCCGATGCCCAGCGCCATATCCAGCGACAGAGAGCCGGTAGGGATCGCCTCGACATTCATGGTGGCATTCTGACCGAGGCGCATCACCGCGCCCTTGCCAAACTGCTTTTCAATCTGACTGATGGCGGTTTCCAACGCTTTCTGCTTATCGCCGGGGGCGGGGGCTGCTTCTTTTGCTTTTTTCTCGATAGCCATGCTGTTTCCCTCCAAAAATGCGTTCTTCTGGGTTTCATTGTACACGGTTTCTTTGCAAAAAGCAAGAGGGGAGCGAAAATTTGTTCGTGTCTCTTTGGAATTCAGAAGCGGCAAAGGTGCGCTGCCATCACTGGCAGCGCACCGATAGAAAGCAGAGCTGTCCCGCCCCATTGGGGAAGGGCAGCTAAATACAACTTGAATATCACAGGCTCATCTTTTCCATCATGCGGTCAATCCGGCGGGCAAGGGCAGGAAAGTCGCGCAGTCCGGGGTCATGGGCGGTAAGGTCATCGGCAGCTTCCCGCGCCTTTTGCAGCAGGCGCGCGTCAGCGGCAAGGTCGGCAGCCTTCAGCTCCGGCAGACCGTGCTGGCGTTCTCCGAAGAAATCTCCGGGGCCACGCTGCTTCAAATCCTCCTCGGCGATCTGAAAGCCGTCGTTGGTCGCGCACAGAACACGAAGCCGCTCCTGTGCTTCTGGATTTTTGCTATCGGAAAGAAGAATACAGCAGGACTGCACATCGCCTCTGCCCACCCTGCCTCGCAGCTGATGAAGCTGAGATAAGCCAAAGCGTTCGGCATTTTCTATCATCATTATAACCGCATTGGGGACGTCTACCCCAACCTCCACTACGGTTGTAGCAACCAGCAGCTCGATCTCACCCGACGCAAAATCCTGCATGACCTTTTCCTTTTGTGCTGCGGGCATTTTCCCGTGCAGCAGCCCCACCCGATACTGACTGAAAGCGCCGTCAGCCAATTCCTCGGCATATTTCACAGCTGATTTTAAGCCGGCATCGTCGGGGTTCTCCTCGTTTTGCACGGCGGGACAGATGATGTAGCCCTGATAGCCTGCGTCAAGATGCTTGCGGATATAGCCGAAGGCTCGCTCCCGAATAGAGCTGTCAATCAGATAAGTCTTGATGGGGCTGCGTCCGGCGGGCAGCTCATCAATGACCGAGAGATCCAGATCGCCATAGACGATCATGGCAAGGGTGCGCGGAATGGGAGTGGCGGACATCACCAGCACATGGGTATCCAGCCCCTTTTGCCGCAGGGCGGTGCGCTGGTTCACCCCGAAGCGGTGCTGCTCGTCGGTGACGACCAGCCCCAACCGGGCAAAGGCGGTATCGGCGGTAAGCAGCGCATGGGTGCCGATGCATAGGTCGATCTCTCCGGCGGCAAGCTGCTCCTTCAGGGCAGCTTTCTTCTTCGGTGAAACAGAACCAGTCAGCAGCGCCACCCGCATTCCCAAGCGTTCCAGAAGGGGAGCGAGGTTCTTTTCATGCTGCTGCGCTAAAATCTCGGTGGGCGCCATAAGAGCGCTTTGATACCCATTGAGATAAGTAAAATAGCAACAGGCGGCAGCGACTGCTGTTTTTCCGCTGCCCACGTCGCCCTGCACCAGCCGGTTCATGGGGATACCGCTGCACATATCGCTTAGGGCTTCGGCAATGGTGCGCTGCTGGGCGCCGGTCAGCTCGTAGGAAAGAGCATTGTAAAAATCGGTGAGAGGCTGCATCTGCATGGGGGGAATGTGATGCTCCGCCCTGCCCTGCCGCAGTCTGGCAAAGCACAAGGTCAGAGAAAGCAGCTCATCAAAGACCATTCGGTTTCGTCCTGCCTGTACCTGTTCCCAGCCGGTAGGAAAGTGGACGGCGCGTACCGCCCGCTCATAGGGCAGCAGGTCATAGCGGCGGGGCAGCAGCTCCCCCAACGGGTCGGGAATTTCCTTCAGTCGGGCAAGTGCTTCCCGCAGATGGCCGATAACCATTTTGTTGCTCAGCCCCTCGGTAAGCGGGTAGACCGGCAGCAGAGTGCCTGCCTCCTCCAACGGGAAGATCTGTGGATTATCCAAGGATTTTTGGTAAAAGCCACCCGTCAGCGTCCCGTAGAAGATGTATTCGCAGCCCTCGCGCAGTGCGCCGACGGTATATCCGGCGTTGAAAAGAGTTATTTGCAGCGAAGCAGCTCCATCAACGGCGGTCAGCTTAAAGATGGAAAGACCGCGCCGGATCCGCTGTTCCCTGCCCTTGGCAGCAAGCAGCGCGCGGACGGCGCATTTCTGTCCGGTCTGGGCTTCCGCCAGCGAGAGAGGGCTGATAAGATCGATATAATTGCGCGGAATATGGTAAAGCAGGTCCTCCATCGTCTCGATGCCCAGCTTGCTGTACAGGGCGGCGCGGCGCTCCCCTACTCCTTTAAGATAGCGGATACTGGTTTGCAGATCGATCGGCATGGTACTTCCCCCTTTCTCGGTTCCGGTTTCATTATACCCGCAAACAAGCAAAAAAGAAAGCCCCCCACAGGGGGCAATGCCAGCGGGCAGCGGCTCGCAAAGGCGGATCAGGAAGTGACCCCGAAGCGCCCCGTCCATACCAGAATATTGATGGTAAGCACAAAAAGCAGAATAGCGGTGGCAATAAAAATCAACGTAACACCGAGCTTTTTCAGCCCCTCGGCTTCATCGCCGCGCTTTGCGGCAGTGCGGACAATGATACCGCCGATCAGCAGAACTCCCAGTCCGATCCAGAAAAGCATAAACGGTCCTCCCGAAAAGTGTAATAACAAAAGTATTATAGCGGACGCAGCGGCAAAATGCAATGCAGCAGCGGAGATTGTTACTGTCCGTTGCGGAGCGGTGGGACAAGGCGGAAATTTGAGGCAAATTTGAACCGTGCAGGGTAATAAAAAGGCTTGACAAGCCCATCGGTCGCCATTATAATATATCTGTTGCCATGCGGCAATATGAACCATTAGCTCAGCCGGCAGAGCATTTGACTTTTAATCAAAGGGCCCGGGGTTCGAATCCCCGATGGTTCACCAAATAAAAAAGACGCCCACGGCGTCTTTTTTATTTGGTGAACCTTTCCCCCGATGGGGCTTTATCTGCTTAAAGCGGGAAAACTACTGGATTTTCGGGGCAATGTTCATTATAATAGGGATATATGACTGATAAAGGAGCCTTTTATGACGACCAAGGACTTTCAAAACAGATCGGAGCTTTCGATCTTTCTTTCCTATTTCAAGCCGCATTTGCGGCTCTTTTTGCTGGATATTCTATCTGCTCTGATGATCGCGGTCATCGACCTTGCCTTTCCCTTTGTGACCCGCTGGTGCCTTTACACCCTGATTCCGGATAACAACTGGAAAACCTTTTGGACGGTGATGGCGCTGGTGGCAGTGGCGTATGTGTTCCGCTCGGTGTTCACCTACATCATCGCATACTGGGGGCACGGCTTCGGCGTTCGGGTCGAAACCGATATCCGACGTGACCTGTTCCGGCATATGCAGGAGCTGGGATATGATTTTTATGACCGGAACCGCACGGGGCAGCTGATGAGCCGCCTGACCAGCGACCTTTTTGACATCACCGAGCTGGCGCACCACGGACCGGAGGACATCTTCATTTCCACTCTTACCATTATCGGTGCGCTGGTCATCATGTATTCGATCCAGTGGCGGCTGGCGCTGGTGCTCACCATTATGATCCCCATTTTTCTGCTGGTGGTGTGGAGCCGCCGCCGTGCTATGCGGGACGCCTCCCGTCAGGTAAAGCGCACCATTGCTTCCATCAATGCCGATTTTGAATCCGGCGTGAGCGGCATGAAGACCGCCAAGGCATTCGCCAACGAGGAGATGGAGCTGGAGAAATTTGACCGTGCCAACCACAGCTTTCGCAATTCCAAGTACCGCTTCCACAGCGCAATGGGGCTTTTTAATGCCGTGCTGGAATTCTTCCTGTGTATCCTTTCCGCCGCAGTCATTGCCGTGGGCGGCGCGCTGATCATGAAGGGGGAACTGACGGTTATCGACCTCGTTGCCTTTAATCTCTATGTTGCCACCTTTATCAATCCCATTCGGCGGCTTGCTGCCACCAGTGAAACGCTTGCCAGCGGCACAGCGGGACTGCACCGTTTTGTGGAACTGATGCGCACCGAGCCGGCGCTGAAGGACAGTCCCGATGCCGAGGAGCTGGAGACGGTCAAAGGCGCCATCAATATCGACCATGTGGGCTTCGAGTACCGGCAGGATCAAGCGGTGCTGCACGATGTAACACTGCACATCGCCCCCGGTGAAACGGTGGCGCTGGTCGGCTCCTCCGGCGGGGGAAAAACCACCTTGAGCCAGCTGATCCCCCGCTTTTACGATGTAACCTCCGGTGCCATCTGCATAGACGGTCACGATGTACGGCAGGTCACACAGCAGTCGTTGCGGCGGCAGATCGGGGTGGTGCAGCAGGACGTTTTCCTCTTTGCGGGCAGTGTCGCCGATAATATCCGCTACGGGCGTCCCGATGCGACTGATGAGGAGGTGGCAGAAGCCGCCAAGCGGGCAGAAATCTATGAGGATATCTGCCGAATGCCGGAGGGCTTCGAGACCAATGTAGGCGAGCGCGGCACCATGCTTTCCGGCGGGCAAAAGCAGCGCGTCTCCATCGCACGCATCTTCCTCAAAAATCCGCCTGTCCTCATTCTGGACGAGGCAACAAGCGCCTTGGACAGCGTAACCGAAGCGCATATCCAGAAGGCGTTTGATAAGCTGAGCGAGGGGCGCACCACCATCGTCATCGCGCACCGGCTTTCCACCGTGCGGGGCGCCGACCGCATTGCCGTGATCGATAATGGGTGTATCATCGAGCTGGGAACCCACGAGGAGCTGCTGGCGCAGGGCGGCGCCTATGCGGCGCTGGTAGCGGCGCAGGAGCTGAAGGCGTAATCCGGTGTCATTGCCTTCGCTTGACAAGGGCACTTCTGTCGGAGTCAAGCCTGCAAGCGGTTGTAAAATCTGTCTGAGGCAGATATAATAAACTCGTAAGTCCCATTTTGGTCTGAGCAGAAAAGGAGGTCCTTCGATGAAAGTTTTGATCCTGAACGGCAGTCCCCGCATAGGCGGCAATACCGCCTCGGCAATCGAGGAGCTGGAAAAGGTCTTCCGGGAGGAGGGCGTGGAGGTGGAAACGGTGCAGGTGGGCACCCGTGATATCCGCGGCTGCATTGCCTGCGGCAAGTGTGCCGAAGCCGGCAAATGCGTCTTTGATGACATTGTCAATGAGCTGGCGCCCAAATTTGAGGCGGCGGACGGTCTCATTGCGGCATCGCCCGTCTATTATGCCTCCGCCAATGCCACGCTGGTTGCCTGCCTGACCCGTCTTTTTTACAGCACTCGCTTTAATAAGGCGATGAAGGTGGGGGCCAGTGTTGTCTGTGCTCGGCGCGGCGGGTGCAGCGCCACCTTTGATGAGCTGAATAAGTTTTTCACCATTGCCGGTATGCCCATTGCCTCCAGCCAGTACTGGAACAGCGTGCACGGCAGAGACCCCGGCGACGCTCTGCATGACGAAGAGGGCAGACAGACCATGCGCACACTGGCGCGCAATATGACCTTCCTAATGCGCAGCATTGCGCTGGGAAAAGAAAAATACGGGCTGCCCCAAAGAGAACCCCCTGTTCGCACCAACTTCATCTGAATTTGCGCATCAAAAAAGACCACCGCGGGGTGGTCTTTTTTGGTATGGCAATATACCGGCTTATTCCTTCGGCTCGTCGGTTTCTTCCGGTGCCTCGGTATCTGGGGCGGCATATTCGTCCTCCAGCTCCACCTCGGCGGCAGGGAACTTCTCCCCATGGATAGCACCCCATGCTTCTCCGGCCGCGCCCTTCATCTTTTCGATGAACTCAGGGGCTTTTTCCTGCACGGCAGCTGCGGCGGCAGCAGCCTTTTCCCGCACTTCGGGGGCTTTCTCCCGCACCTTGGCGACAGTTTCCTTGTACACCTCGCGGGCGGCGTCCTTCACGCCGTAGACAGTGTCGTTGCAGTCCACCGTTCCATCGCCGTTGAGGTCCGCATTGGCATTCTTTTTCTCATTGTACTTCTTCGCTACCTTAACGGCAGCATAGGCGGTACCGGCGGCAACGCCCAGTCCCAGCAGATTTTTCAGAAATCCCATAAAATGACCTCCTAAAGTAAATATTTGATCTTACAGGGTATGCGCCCGAATGGACACGTCCCGAAAAAGCAAGCTTAAAAGCCCATCTTGGTAAAGACCCACGGCCACACAAAGGTGCCAAACAACCCCATCAGCCCGTAACGCAGGGCATGGCACCACATCATATCGGGCAGCAATGCCTTCAGCCCGATGCGTATGCCCATAATGACGGCAAAGCCGATGACAAGCCGCAGCACCCGACCGAGGATCCCGTTGGCGGAACGAAACTCCACCAGCCCGTCCTCCAGCCACATGCCTGCTACGGCACCTACGCCCATGGCAAGGGTCTTGATGCTGTCGCCGGACGGGCTGACCAGCAGCATCACACCGGAGAGCAGCACGGCAGCGCCCATCAGTAGGATCCGGTGCTGATAGAACCGGCGGTACAAAAGCCCGCATACCCATGCGCACAAAAGGCCCAGCACAGCGCCCACAATGGTATCGGTGGGATAGTGAACGCCAAGGTACACACGAGAAACCATCACCAGCAGAATAACCACAATTCCGGCGATTTTAGCCCATGCGCGGCGACCGTTCATCAGGCTGCCGTAAATGCTGCCCGCGGTTTGGCTGTGACCGCTGGGGAAGGACCATGAGGCGGAAAGATGCTCGGTATCCACCAGCATGCCCTTCACCTTGACATAGCGCAGGTCGCTGAATTCTTCATTCAAAAACGGTCTGGGACGGCAGATAAGATCCTTCATCAAGCCGTTCACACTCATGGCGGTATAAAGAGAAAACAGCAGATATTCGCCCAGCCGCTTATCCCAGCACCAGTACACGGCAATGAGCAGCAGAATGGCGAAGGTCTCCTCTCCGAGGAAGGTGAAGAAAAGCATCAGCTTATCCATTACGGAGCCGGCTATGCTTTGGATCGCCGCCATGACCGCATGGTCAAAGGGCTGGCAGAGCTGTAAGAGAGCAGCCATAGGGGGAACTCCTTTCGGTCGCTTATTTTTTCAAAAGACGGCAGACCGTAAAAGAAGCCTGCCGTCAGGAAAAACAAGGATTTACAAAATGACCTCGCCGTAGACCTCGCCGGAGCAGCCGGCGGCATTGGCTTCATCGGTATCCAGATGGCACGCCGTACCGGCGGTAGGGGTCACGCGGCAAACAACATCATCAAATACAAGGCTGCGGCCGTTGCTGTCGATTGCCAGCCGGACAATCTGCTTATCCTTCACGCCGAACTTTTCGCCGTCCTCGGGGGTGAAATGAATATGGCGCTTCGCAACGATGACTCCCTCTTTCAGCTCAATCTCCCCCTTGGGCCCTACCAGCCGGCAGCCGGGGGTACCGTCCAGATCACCGGATTCCCGTACAAAGGGCGCAATACCGATGGAACGGGCGTCGGTCATGGAAAGCTCGACCTGTGTGCGGGAGCGCACGGGTCCGAGAACCGAAATCGGTCCCATAGACTTCTTGGGTCCGATGACCTCAACCTTTTCATTGGTGGCGAACTGCCCGGGCTGGGAAAGCGCCTTTTTGAAGGTCAGCTCAAAGCCCTTGCCGAACAGGGTCTCCAGATCTTCCTGCGTCAGGTGCAGGTGACGGGCGGACGTTTCTACTAACACTTTTGCCATAATGGGGAAGCCTCCTTATTGGTGCCGTTGCTTCACGGGTTCCCATGTCCCGGAATCAAGCAACGGCATTGTCTTTCTTTTTTGTCTATCATATTATAGCACCCATGTTCTGTTTTGCAAAGGGGATAATTATCTGATATAATGCTTTTGATGAAAAGTTTACAAAAAGGGGGGCTGCACCCATGATGGAATGGGACGCACTGCAGGAGACCGCTCTGCACTGTACTGCCTGCAAGCTGTGCGAGAGGCGAAAAAATGTGGTATTCGGGGTAGGAAATCCGCAGGCTGAGATCATGCTGATCGGAGAGGGCCCCGGCCAGCACGAGGACGAGCAGGGCGAGCCCTTTGTGGGACGAAGCGGTCAGCTGATGGATAAGATGCTGAACTACATCGGTCTTGATCGCAGCCGCAACATCTACATCGCCAATATTGTTAAATGCCGCCCGCCTCAGAACCGAGATCCGGAGCAGACGGAGATTGCCGCCTGCATGGGTTATCTGCGCAATCAGGTGGCGCTGATTCGTCCCAAAATCATTGTCTGCGTGGGGCGCATCGCCGCCATGACGCTCATTCAGCCTGATTACCGTGTGACCCGTCAGCACGGGGAATGGGTAGAGAAAAAGGGTGTTTATATGATGGGAACCTTTCCCCCTGCCGCACTGCTGCGCAACCCGCGCCAGACGCAGCTTGCCTTTGCGGATTTTCTCTCACTTCGGGAGAAGGTCAAGGAGCTTGGGATTGAAATGTAAGTTCGCATCAGCTGCAAGCCAGCCAAAAGCCCGTGCAAGCTGCCGAAAGGCAGCCAGTACGGGTTTTTTTCTATTGCTCCGGTTCCTTCCCCCACGCACTCCTTTTCCATATCAGCATAGAATGGCAGCAGCGGGGCTTGCGTCCGCCCGCCGAAAGGAGCTTATTTTATGGAAAAAGCCGTTCCCTGCCGCTGGTTTATGGGGAGTAATTCGCAAAACGGGTTTTATTCACTGTTCGGGCAATTCACCGAACCCGCTGCCGGCTGGCAGCCCATTCTCATCAAGGGCGGTCCCGGCTCCGGCAAATCCACCCTGATGAAGCAGGTCGTCCGGCTCGCATTGCAGCGAGGGCAGCCGGTGGAGGAAATCCGCTGTTCCTCCGATGCCGCCAGTCTGGACGGAGTAATCCTGCCCCAAATAAAAACCGTCCTGCTGGACGCCACCCCACCTCATGCTTTGGAGCCGCAGTTCCCCGGTGCGGTGGAACAGCCCTATTCCCTTTGCGACTGCTGGAATGAGGACATTCTGCGGTCAGAACGGGAGGAAATTATTGCATTGGGAAGGGAAATTGGCGGATTGCATCGGCAGGCAGTGCGATACCTTGCAGGTGCCGGCGCTTTGTTGGGGGAGGCACGGCGGCTGGCAGCGGAGGCCATAGACTATGAAAAGCTGCGGCAGTACACTGTGCGGCTGGCTGCACGGGAGCTGCCTGACCTTGAAAAACAGGGTCAAGAGGAGCGACGGCTGCTCTCGGCGGTGACGGATCGGGGTGTAATTTTGTTTCATGAAACAATTTCCGCAATGTGTGAGCGGGTTGTTTTCCTTGAGGACCCCTATGGTGCAGTCGCTGCAACCATGTTAGGGCAGCTGCGGGACGAAGCGGTAGCGCGTGGCTACCATGTTATCACCTGTCCCTGCCCCATCTCCCCCGAAAAACCGGATCACCTGCTGATCCCACAGGCAGGGCTTGCCTTTGTCACCGGCAACAGCCTGCATGCCATTCCGCTGGAGGGGCGCGCCATCCACGCTCAACGCTTTACCGACAGCAGTATGCTGCGTGCCCGTCGGGTACGGCTGCGCTTTCTGCAAAAAACTGCCGGTGTGCTGCTTCGTCAGGCGGAGCAGGCAATTACCGAGGCTCATCGCCGTCACAACGCATTAGAGCAGTACTACATCGGAGCAACCGATTTTACTGCGGTGGACCGGCTAACGGAGCGGCTGCTGCGCCGGCTGTCGGCTGAGATGTGAGTGCTTCCCC